>Ga0065711_1029320_pt1 | contig 36676 bp, 14 predicted proteins | sample Hoacrofraction12_FD_59098 | JGI IMG/M metagenome (GOLD analysis project Ga0065711, IMG submission 59098) | Hoatzin crop microbial communities from Cojedes, Venezuela - Epithelial fraction 12 v2 (version 2) | ecosystem: Host-associated > Birds > Digestive system > Esophagus > Crop | place... | reverse complement strand
CCCCCCATCTTCTTTCTCTTTTCTCATGCTCTTTGAGATTCTGATACGATCTTTAAAACATGAAGCAATACTGTTTGGAGATGAGCAACGACCTAAACACATATACCCATTCTTCTGTTGCAACCTCTTGAACCTTTTAAGGAACCAGACCTATAGATATTTTGATTTAAATAACTGTGAAGAAATATTTCATATCCTAAAGAGAATTCTCTCTTATCTTAGACAACAAAATAACCTAAAGTACTACATTTTACTCAATGGATAAAAGTTTTCTATGGAGGTAGCTCTTGCTGCTGTCTGCATCTAGGTGCTTAGGCCGTTGATGAGAACCTCAGCAGTGTGCAGAAGTGAATTGTATCAGCAGCGGCAAGCACTGTTAAAACCTTGCAACTAAACATTTTGGATGTTTGAAAGTGAGTTAACCAGAAACTGAATTGGACACTAAGCATGCTAAGATAAGAAGCGATCTCCATACAATTTGTTGCTTCCAAATTACTTAGAGCAGTAAGCTTAGAGAACATCACAGGTAGAGAGATTTGCCAAGTATGAGGAAAATAGAAAAAATAGCTTTTTGTGATTCTCCTTTTTTCTCCTCCCCAGTCTCGGTGCTTTGCTAGTAGTCTAGTTTATCATGACTTGAAGGTACTTTACCACATTCTGAATTTGGACTCTACAAGGTCTTGACTGAGTCAGTAGTCTCCATCCATTTTCTAAAGAATAGGTTTTTTTACTATTTCATTTACTATTTCATACATTTTCACTCCAGTTTCTGCTATTTTCACCAAATAATTCAAGACTTAAAGCTAGGTTTTGTTCTTTTGTAGATGTGTGCGTTGGGAGTGGGAGGGTTTAACAAAGTTAGCTTCGCTTTTTTTTTTCTGGACAGAAGCAAACTTCTTTTATGTGGCTTTTCCTGAGTCTGGTTATTTGAAGCAGTGGGAGTTCAGGAATCTAGCAGTATCTGCGATAATCTGCAGAATTCAATTTTGTTATGCACATTGACCTGGTAAAAGCACACACAAGGCTTAAAGGACAAGATTACTATAACATTGCTTCCTTCTGTCAATTGCATCTTCTTTTTTCTTCATTTCTTTCTCTCTTTACCTAATGTTGAGATTAGTTCTGTCTTAGTTTTCTTTGAAGTATTACTGTACCATTGGGTGCTATTAAATTCTATATACTGAAAATATATTGATGACTTAGGCCAAGTCATGCACCATCAAGAACTTGCAGTTTACCAGACAAGGAAATTTTTGAAGTCTCACTTATAGAAATTGTGTAGTGTGATTTGAAATTAATGTTTTGCCAATTTTATAAGCTAGTAGAGTCATGAAATCAATGGCTTTTTAATCTTTGTAAAGATTAATGTGGGAGGATTGTGGTCTGTCGTTCTGTGTCTCTGTTGCACTTCTACTTGCATTATAACTTTGAGATCTTCTTTAGAACATCGCATTCAGCCAACATGATTTTCTGCTGCTGTTAGATAACTCTCAGATCTAGGTTTCTAAAACTTTTATTTCTGTTATTTTAAGAGCGTCTCTCAAAATACAGTACCCAAATACTTATTTTTCAAGATTGTGTATCAGGATTTTATATTTCTGTATATGTAAGATTTTCTTAAACTCCTAGATTTGTAGGAGCTCTGCTGAGGTGTACATGTAAGTGTGTAGATCACTGTCAAGCTGACTTGGGGTAGCTATAGTACAATTTTTGGGAGTGTAGAGGAAGTGTGTGCATAGTTTCCAATGGCATTTCACCTCATGGGAGGAGGGATTTGCATTTTGGAGGATATCCGTCACCTTTACTGATATTATGAATTCTTGCCCTATGCTTTTTACCTTTTCTGTGGTTTGACTTATTTTTCAGAGGTATTGAAAGATGCACAGAAAATGACAATTTGTCATTTGGAGTAGCTGCTTTTATGAGCTTTTGCAATTCATTTTCAATCTTGGACATAGGCTACTGTGTGTTTATCTACTCAGGTAGAGGACAGAGCTGAACTTGGACGTAATGGCAGTTGTCTTTTTTTCAAAGGCAGAGTTTCTTTGCTATGGAGTTCTGAAGAGCCCATACCTGAATTACAAATGGGCGCATTGTTATGCAGTTACCAGCTGTTATTATTTGGGGAGGAAAAAAAAACAAGAGTAAAGGCTGAGAGAACAAATATTTATTCAATGAGGCGTGAAGCCTTGGCACCCAGCTTTTTGTTTTATTTATCTGTAACTTGGTAAATTTAGAGATGGGCAGACATAGCAAGTGCAGTAAAAATTTTGCTTGGATTTTCTTCTTTCTTTTTTTTGCTCTGGGAGCAATGACATTTTACATGAACTGCAAGGATAGCATTGCTAGGTTTAGAGACTTCTGCTTTCTTAATCTTTCTTAAATACTCCGTAGAAACTCTGACGATTTAGTTCTTCAAAATTTAAGTTTCATAATTTTTGCTGTATTTAACAGTAGATTTTTGTGTCACCTGGATGTTTCTCCAAAGCTTGTATCACCTAAGCTCCTGCGGAAAGGAATGTTGCTGTCATTTTGTCAAAGTCAACTTAGTAGAGCAGTGTTGTTACAGATGTGCAGGCTGGTGTGTAGGCAAAGCTTTCTATTGTCATTGACTGCTTAACAGAAAGCAACAAGGTGTTCATTTTCATATGCAGAGAGGCTCAGCGTCATGTTCCCAGATTTAGATTTTTGATGTTCGTGCATAACATAATACTTCAATACTTGCATATCAGCCATTTTATCGTAGTGTACCACCATTGAGGCAAATGGCATTAAGCTAGACTAACACAGTGGAAAGTCAAATGCAATGCATTTTGTCTTATTTAGGAGAAAACATGTGCATTTAAAAATACATCTATCAGTATAATTAAGGGGCATGCACTGGGACTTTGACTTAAGTCCTAACCAGGAGATAGTTGAAAACAGTCTGCATGTATATTGTGTGACCGAAGATTTTTAAATAGGCTTTGATTACATCTCAAACCTGGTAAAGATCACAAGCGAGTGTAAACCTGCGTATCTTCGTTTTCCAGTGCCTACACTGCATTGATTAGCAATACCATTTGCAATATGCCACACAAACTGATGCAGCTAAATTAACAGAAAGGAGAAAACGTCGTTAGCTAGTGTCTTGCCATGTTCTGCCAGGCAAGCTTTTACATGTCTGATGTCCAAAGGCTTACAATATTTTAATAGAACCCTGGCTTGTAATAAAATTTGAGAGCCAGGCGTAGTAATTATGTCTTATATTTACGTTAAGTCATTGAAAATGCTAATAAAACATATTTGTGGGTTTTCCCTTTAATGAATATAACAATAAAACAAAATCATTTCACAAGTCCCACACTAGCTTTAAAAACCTAAAAGAGGAGGTTCATCAGTGTCTTGATACCAAGCTTGTTTGTTGTGAATTATGGCTACTTTTGCAATAAAATTCGATTTGGTAGAAGAAATGGATGTGCAAGCTTGGTTTTATTAGTGTGACTAAATATTGTGGAACTAAAACAAGGAGATTCTTGCATACCGTCACAGTTTGGGGCCATATGGATCATAAACTCCTCTATGCATATTTCATTTGCAGACTTCAAAGGGCATTATCTCATCACAAAGAAGGGAGCAAGGAATACACTTAACTTAAATTTAGAAATTGTTCTTGTTACTGAATGTCAGATAAAGGTGAAGCTTTTAAATAGGAGTCTCCCTGATTTACTACCTTTAATGTGCACAGGAAGGGATGTGCGAAGCACATCATTAGTGTGACAGGGTGAAAGGGGCAACATGTTTCTTCTGTTGCAATGGAAAGAGAATGAATCTGGCACAGCTCTGATGTCAGAACCTCCATCACCTTTCTCACAGATGATGCAGATTTTAATTGTACTCTGGGCTGATTCTCATCGCACCAGCTCCTACGTGACATTGAGATAGATGAAGCCATTTGTTGGCATTATCAGAGCCAGCTGTGTGCTTGGCTGCAGCTACAGTAGGCATTATATCTCATGCATAATCCTCTCATTGAGAGAGGATCACAAGCATCTGAACCATATGGCAAATAATTTTATTATGATCAAAAAAAGGACTCTTGAAGCTAGTTAAACAGAAGAGTCCTTGAAATTCAATCAGAAGAGGTTTTTATTTTCATGTAGCATTATCATCTTAAATTAATTTTTAGCTCTGCCATCATCTGTGAAATACAGGAATTTTATTTTTCCCCAAAAGTAAGAAATTAATGTTGTAATTACAAGAAACAGCAAGCAGAATTGCATGGCTTGATTTTTTTGATATCTGAAGAGTGCCTTGTAGGTGTTAATGTCTTTTTTCACTAATTAAACACTTGTATCACTCAGAAGCCCAAATAGGAAGTAGGAAGTGCCTTGAAATTAAAAAAGCTGGGGAAAGGGAGAGAATGGTGCACATTAAGCCGTGGGAGTGCTACGTTGATGTCTTAATGCCTTGCTTCCTGAGGGCTGTTACCATTCCTAGAGATGAAAACATGCAGCCATAGTAAGAGCTCACAAGCCATTGTTCTTTATGCTGAAAAAAAAGAAATCATGTTTTAATTAACTCAATGCAAATGAGTGATGAGGAAAAAGAGAGGCTTCAGCTCTGCACGGTTACTGCTGGGCAGCCGGGAGGGAATGTGGGCACCAGGGACAACAGGAGCCAACCTTTTTAGCCTAGGAATAAGCGCTAGCAACTCTCAGCGGGATGAAGGTGTTGCTCAGAGGCCTGGTCCAGTTTCCTTTTGAGTATACGAGGAAATAATCTTACTGATACCTGTGGCCACCCTGGAGGTACCAGTCGTCACACCGAGAAGCAGGTACCAGCTCAGGACAGGGGTCTGTGGCTGCTGGAGGATGCTTTGTTAACTGGGAGGCAGGGTCTGCTGTTTCAGAGCTACAAAGGCAGAAGGCGATAACACGAGTTGCGCCGTGTGTGAATAAAGTGCTTGCCTACTGGAAAAGACATGTGCTATTGAGGCCTTGGCCCTGGGGACACAAGCAGTTTCCATGGGGCCTCTGGTGATAATGCATAGGGTCTATCAGCAGCTTTCATGCTGCAAACTTAGGGAACATAAATAAAGGCTCACCAGAGCCAAATGGCAACAGTCACCTTATCTGAAGGATACCTACTTTATTTGGTACTTTATTGACAAATAATAAAGCCTTTAATTGGGCTCTGGCAGGAATATAGCCATGTAATTTACAGGACCTTTAATTTTCTAGTGCTGCATGCTCGAAGCAGATTGGGGTTGTTATCGTAGCCTCGCGAGTGAAGCAGAGGTCCTGGTTGAACCACTGAAGTACCTTGAAATGTGCATCTTTATTCTTACATTTTCAAAGTGTTTGTGTGTGTCTTCGGAAAGAAGAGGAACAAGAGCAGGAACCCCTGTTTCTTCTGCAATAGTGTGGTAATTAAGAATTTGTGACTTCAGTTACTAAAATGAGAGTCAGCGAAAAATCCCCTGCCCAGCTATCGCTCCGGAGGTTTCCCCTTCAAACTGCCCATCACTCTCAGCAGGATGCGAAGCAAAGCTGTGCTCGCTGAGCGGGCTAACGGGGAAGGATTGCCTTTTGCTGCAGCAGCTGCTGAACTGAGACTTTCTGGATCATGAATGTATGTAAATATGTCCAACTGTTTGCCCTTCACACATCTTTGGCAAGTTTGGAGTAAAAAATATTGCACTGCTCCATTAGTTTGCTTGCCTATTACCAGAGCAGATGCTGTTAAGAGCGCTGAGTTGTGTTTCTAGGCAAGCCTTCCTGTCTAAAATAGGGTAAAGAAATAAAGGCTAGAGGGGCCCCAGATAGCATCTTGAAATGGATATAAAGCAAGCTTTGACAGCAGGGCATACCATAGTGTCCACTGCAAAGTCACAGGAGTGGATAGCTCTTCAATCCATTAAGCAAAGCAGAAAACAGCTGTGGCTGCTGTGCGTTGTTCCTTTCTGAACACTCTCTCCGGCAAAATAACAGCTATTTTGGAGAGTTTGTGTGGGTTTGATTCCTGACTGTGTCTGCTGAGTGGCTGAAACAGCTGCATTTGGATGCCAAACTATACTTCATAGGGATTTCACTGGCAATGGAGGTTGTGTATAAATAATGGATGAAGAAGGGTGACAGGACCTGAACACTTGGGGCTTGACAGATTATCTTGTGATGTATTACAATTAGATATGCTTCAGTGTCACTTCATTTATTCAACTAGTAAGGGTGCGTAACTCTTAGATCCATTTGGAGGTGGATTTATGAAGAGCCTTAGTCATGTCCTCTCAAAGTTTGGAATTGATTTTTGAACATCCTTAGCAGCTTTCTAAATCACTTTACTCTTAAAGTGTATGTGATTTTTTTTTTTCTCATCCTTTTTAAGTACTTGGGATTTTATTAGCACATAAAATAGATGAGTTTATTTTTTAAAACCTGTGGTTTGTTTACTTTGCTCAAGGCAGATAGTTGCTAGACGAGAGACCACTATGTCAATTAGCTGGTCAACAGATCAAGTTAGCCTTTGGGAAGTATTTGCTGGGTTGTTTGTATGAGAAGCTGGTAGGTAATAAGCCCCAGCCACCTGATACTCAATGGTATTACCTAGAATTGGGACATCTAACGAATGGGAAATAAGATGAGCCAAAATGTTGCATGCCTTTTTTCTTTTTAAATAGTGGTTGTGAAAAAGCCTGGCATGGAAGGATGCAGAGTAAAATGCTGCAGGAAACGCGAGAGCTCAGATCTGACTTTGTTGCAAATGGAGCCTCTTAGACTGTTAAAGCAGGAAAGTGATTGTGTTACAACCGCTGTAAGCTTTAACCCTGGTTTTCTTTCAGGTATATTTCTCTCCATCAGAAGTGCAGATGTAGAACAATTTGTGTCAATACCAGTGGCTCAGGTGTGCCCAGCCTTTCCAGGTGGCTGTAGGCAGGACCTCTTTTCCTTTGAAGTCATCATTTATGAAATAAAGTATATTTGTCTGCTTTGAGTATTTCTTGGCAAGGGGAGCGGGTGTAGGACAGCAGGTGGCCGCAGAACCCAGCAGAAGCTGCAATCCTCCAGATAATCAACAAAGTCCCCCCCACCGCCTCCCGCCCCAGCACGTGCCAACCAACAAACATGTTACTGACTCCATAGCAACCTCCTCGTTCTTCAGATAGGAACTTAACACGGTTTGTGGATAAATTACGCTCATAGCAAAGCTGATCCAAGCCATCAAGGTTTCAGAGCATTTGCTCATTCTTGTAAAAGCTGATGATAATTGATGGATGACCGGCTTGCAGGACCCTGACAGGCTGGTTGCCTGCCCTTTGCACTCTGCCAGTTTAAGCCTTACAAGTGTGAAATAGCCAATTACTGGGATACCTATTGAAAGTAATAGGCCAATGAGCAAATTGCTACTGTGGGACGCAGTGGCGGTGTAGGTGGAAGAATGCCAAGATAAAGTTCTGCTCTGAGCAGCTGCTCCCATCACGGCTTGGTAATGCTATTGGATGACCAAATGGTGAGAGTAAGGTATTTCCGCATTCGAACTGCAAGTGTCCTGCCTTGTATTGACTTAAAGTTTATGATGCATGATACCGTCTTGTTACCCAGGTCCTAATTTGCAGAAATAAATCCTCTTTTTAAAAGGTAGTTAAATAGGTAATAGGGATAGTCACGGCCATAGATTTTGTGCAAAAGCATTAAATACAATTTTTGCTTGGAATGAAAAGTCATATAGTGTGCAGAGTGTTAATACTTGCCAGCCATTTGCTATTGACAGAACAATTTATCTTGATAAAGGACAGTGAAAAATTCCAATCTATTCACTGACATCACATTATCAGCAGTAATATATGACTGCATCTAAATATAAGGTTCAGATCTGATACAGCTGAGGGGTTTCTGGTAATTTTCCTGTAAATATATTGTGTACTGGACAATGAAAAAATGTCGCTTTTACCATGTAATTGGATGACCTATTTTTTTGTGAGATTTAAAGTTTTACTGTGTTTAATGGGATAGACCATAATATTTCCTTTTTGGATAACCTGTTTCTTTTTATAAGACTCTAGCAATAAAATCGGTGTTACTAGGTTTGACAGAGCAGAAATAGCAGACAAAGAAAGAGAAGCTTCAATATTAGTCTGGTGAAAGAAAGTTTCTGTGACCACAGAAACTTGCCAGGGTGGTGGGGGGAGGATCTACCTGAAAATGTTGTGAAAAAGTCTGCTGTCAGTAGTTAGCTGCATGTAGATAGTATGTCTTCTTTTTGCCAGGATAGGAATCCTTGTTGTTAACTTTTAGGCATGTGCTTCTTACCTTTCTTAGCAAAAAGATAAGATTCGTAATTTTACAATTGTATTAAAAACTTGGCCTACTGAACTCAATACATATTAGAAAGAAAGGCGTGCGTGGTAAGTAGCTTTGGAGAAAGAATTTCAAAAGTGATTGGCAAATTATTTTATGCAGTCCATGATTATATAACCAGAAAGCAACCATTGTGTAAAGGCCAGAAGTGTAAATGAGGCCAGTGCTCTGTATTATCCATTTTTTCAGTTGCCAGTCACTTGTTTGGTGCTGAAAAGAGAAATGACAAATGACATCGTGCTGTTTGCTTTGAATCTTCTATTAACAATTACGAAGTCCATTTTAGACGGAAAGAGGAGAAGATTGATTCATTTGGTATTAAACAGGGATCAGCTTCAAAAATGAGATTATGATTTCAATCAGGGCAAAGTATAAAAAAAAAGTGTATAGGCTAAAGATACAGGCATTTTGATCCTGATTGCTTTATTACCTTTCAATACATAGCATTTTTTGAGTCTATGCTTAAAACTCCAAGTGAAAAAACTGTTATCCATTTGTATTTTTCACACTGTACTTTCTCCTGAGAATATCTGACTGTTAAACCCCCTTTTTGTGGCGCTCTGCATGAGAAAGAGAGCCTCTCTGCTTATCTCCTGAAAAGGTAGTAGATATAACTCACCTTGTGAAGATTTCCAGCAGAGGCATTTGTACTGTCCTGAGGCTTGGAAAAAAAATACTACTAGGCATGTGCTAGGCAGAGAAATAAAGTTTCTAATGACTGGAGCAGAGAAAAAGTGTGCTAAGGAAGACCAAATCTGAGTAGTTTGTTTCCATTTCAAGGAATAAGAAGAGTGCAGGAATTTCTATTAAGTTTTCAGTGGTGGACTTCTCTGCATAGCTAAATATTTTGTATACTTTAGCAAACTTGTGACAGTTACGGCTCCTGGGAAAGAGGGGAAATGTTATAGTTTTCTCCTTCCTCTCTTTCTTCAACCCTAGAGGGTCTAATATTCTGCTTTGCAAATACTTGGCTGCTCTGTGAGGAGAAACAGTCTGATGTTATACCCCAGATTGTTTGTCCTTCTCCAGTAACTGTGCCTGCTGAGCACAGTTTTACTGAGCAACGCCGATATCCCCAAGTTAGAGCAGTTCTTCCACCATTCCCTGGTTTGTTCACTGCTCTCTGTTGCTTTTCTGAGAAGTTGCGAGGAGGAGCGGAGGTGTCACGCTTGCCTGGCTGCAGATCCAGTGGTGAATAGAGGGTGACATTGGGAAGGTTGTCTACCCAGCCATGAGAGTAGGGCTTGCAGTCACTGAGGGCATCAGTTCCTCAGGAACTGATGGCCTGGCTCTCAGCAGCAAGAGCTTCCTATTCTCCTCTGGCAAATGGGTAGTTCGAGTACTCTGGGGATTGAAGGGATTTTGCTATATATCCTCCATTTGTTAAAACTGTGTGGCATTTTGGTGTCAATGGCATGACATTCAAGGAAGGAAGTAAAGGCTGATCCATGTTAGTAGTCCTCTTTGGTGTTAAGGGCAGAGGGTGAGGATCTCAAGAATTGTTCCAGCTGCATGAGATCTTTTTTTGAGGACCACATAATTAGTTTTCATTTTTTTTAGCTTCTTGACATGGGCAAGAAAAATGGGCTGTGTAACCCTCAAATGAGTCTCCGGATATGATAAAGCAGAGGCAGTTACTTTTTCCTGGTAAAACTCTGGGTCGCCTTCAATGAAAAGACTTTTATGTCTGTCAGAGAGTGAGTTCTGCTATAAATCTGTTTGAGGAAATTGTGAAGAACAGACAAAATGCTTCAACCAATCTTGCAGGTAAAGAGATGAGGAATCCCCTGGGCATTTTTGACCTGAGGAGGACAATGGACACTGAAGCTGTTAGTCATGGATAAATGCAGAATATCCAGAGTTGTGCTTTTTTGTGCCTTTGAAGACTGAATTCTGAAGTAGTACTGGTAGTCCTGTGCTGGTTTCCCCTGCCATATCACAGTATTTTCTCTCTTCCCTTTCCTGGGGTTTTTATACATTTCATCCAACCTTGACTCGACTTGTGTCAGACAATTTTACCTAAAAGATGAGAATATCACAAAATGTGGAAGCAAATATGTCATCATTGTGTCCTTATTTCTTCATCTTTCACCAAAACTGTCCATTTAATTTTATAACCTGTGAAACCACAGTGTTGCAGTGGAGTTTAGGCAGTGTGGTCTAGGAGAACTTCCCAGTAGGTCTTATTGGCACAACACTAGAGTTGCAAGGGGGTGAATCAGACTTCTCATTTTCAACACTCGAATTGACCACGCAAATATCCCCCTTATTTTGTAGGTTGTCCATTGTGAGTACACGTATCTCATGCATGTTGCACGTGTACTGTCAGCTTCTCCCCTGCCTTCTGTTAGCATAGCACCACAGTGGCATGTTGATGAGAAGCAGCCACTTATGTGTGAAAGAGTATATTGATGGTTTACTGGCAAGTGTACTTCAAGCTGTGGTGAAGCCACTGATGCCTAGCGCATCACGTTTTACAGCAGCGTGACATGGGACAACTTTTCTTTCTGCTGCTGGAAGGCATTTCTTTGCAAGGAAGCCTGGGCAGGGCAATATGGTGTCTCCCACAGCCAGGCTTGCTTGGAGGCTGCAAGAGTGGTGGCAGCTATGGTGGAAGCACCCTGTTGCAATGCCAGCGCTGACTCTCGGTCTTCCTGGAGGGTGCTCCTTTGGCACACTGTGTTTTCCAGGAGTCTGTCACTTGTGATTTGCCCCTTGCAGGCACTGCAGAGCCCATTAACAGGCCAGCATCTCTAGGTTTCAGACAGGCTCTAGTACAGCCTATTGGTCAAGGGCATTTCAGCAAGAAAACAGAGAGCGCAAAAGTGTTGAGTGCAAGATGCTTTGCTTGGGTTGCACCGGAAACTGAGCAGTCACTAGGGCACATGGCTACCTCTGCCACCGAGGAGGAAACTGTACCACCAGACTCTCTTGCATCTGTTCTGTCAGCAGCCTGAAAGGCCTTTGTGACTTTGGAAGAAAACAAGTTGCTTTCCATCAGGGAAACAGATTTAAATTGGGATGCTTACAACAGTGATTTGGATTGCTTTTCTCTTTCAGTGACTCACCTAATAAGCTCACTAATGAAAGAAGTTCTTCGTGATTTTTGGCATTGGGGCCATATTCTATTAAAACCTACTTCAGCTGTCTGGTGGGCTGGTTAGAAAAAGAAAAACAACAAAACTCAACATTTTGAATTAGTTTGTGGTAATTAATGACACTATGCTGAAATAAATTATTTTTTCTCATTTCAACTTTTAGCAGTAGACTTCTTGTGCAGAGATAATTTTCAGCTACTGTGTATTGGTTGGTGGAAACAGTTGAATAGAAACTGGAGGAATAATTTGGGATGATCAGCTACTGCCAAACTGCTGCCTGCCTTAATTTTGTTTAAGTTACCAAAAGCTCAAGGAGTACCATGAAATATAAGTGGGGGAGGAGGGGGTAACCTGAAAAAACAGTTAGTACTTGTGATTTTTACAGTCTTGTTCCAGACATGATGTAATGAAATAGTTGAGCACGAGTACCAGAGTACTGGAAATATCCAAATGGAGCACATGAGGATTTAGTCCTAGCCAAACAAAAAGCTGCTTTAAATCTCTTGATTGATCTAAATCTGTGTAGATTGAGTCAAAAAATACAAGCTGTATTTATATCTTGCCTTTCACCCTGATGGCTTACAGGTTGCCATACAGTCTGTGTAGCTGATCTGGTCACTCTCAAACTACTGCAGGATAGTTGTTCTAGGGGTTTTGCTTTTGATATTTTGGGAGGAGAAAGGAAGCTCGTCTCCTCTGTTCAAAAATCAGAGACAAATTTTCAGAGTTTGAAACAGAAAGGTAACAGTTTATTAAAAAGAAGTGAATGTTGCTATGATGTGAATGTGCAGCAATCATTCACTAACGGTGACAAACATAGATTTTTGCATTCCTGTATATCAAGCATTCCCAATTAGCTGCTCTCACCATCACTTCATGTGCTACACTCATTTTTAACTTCTGTGTTAGAAGTGTTTCACACACTTCTGTTCATTTGGCTCTTTCTCTCAGCCACAATTAATCTGACCATAGCTGCATTTATTCTCATTCTGTATTTTGCCCATATTTTTCATTTCACTCCGTTCCCTTGTGTATTTGTAAGTTTGTTTTTTTTTTTTCTCTTCGTGATGTTTGAGACTTTCCTCAGTGTGGTACTGCCTCCTTATAACATTAACAGGGAGTTTTATTCCTTTTCCCAATACAAATAAAGATGCCCCTTAAAAAAGAAAATGGATAAAATCCCATGATACTCAGATTTTTTCTATGACTTGCTTTGTTTTGTTTTTGTATCTTTTTGCTTTCATCCATTTTTTTCATTGCACGGTGTTCAGGCCAATTTCAAAATATTTTTCAGAGATTTTTCACACCAGTGTCAGAAGCAGAGAAGGTGTGTGTGGGTCCAGCTCCTCCTGGCCCAGCACAAACAGGCCAAGCAGATGATTTCCTTCCCTACCTTCCAGCATTTATGTCAGCACGTCCTCAAATCCTGCTGTGAGGCTCCCCTAGATAAGTAAGAATGACAAAACGATTAGGCTTTATGCTGTATATAGAATTAGAGCAGGTGTTCATCAGCTGTGCCATGGCTGACAGACTGCTGTATCTTTGAATAGAAAGTCTGTCTCCACTTACAAATATTTGTTATTTTTTAATTAAATTAATTGCAAACAGTCACTTGATACAGGATGATATAATTTTGTATTTGTTTATGTATGCATTCAGATATGTATCATCCCTTACGTCAGTATTTGGCAATTGCCACCTTTTAAGGAGACAATTGCTCTTCTATGAGGTTTTTCAAAGAAAATTTAAACCTGAAAGAAATGCCTCTTTTTGCATGTGATGAAATACTGTCCCAGTTAGCTAAAGCAGTATTTTCATAAAAAGGCTATCTAAATGTGGCAATTAGCTTGGGAAATCTTCACTCACAAAAAAAGTTTAAATTTATTAAGCATTTCTGGATGAAATAAAGCTGAAGTCTGCATTTACTAGCCTGAACCTAAAAGTGGCCTTTTGGAAAAGATAATGCCAATGGCAGCTGACTGTGCCATTAATGGGGTTGCTTTGACTGCCTTTAGGACTGAAGTGACCTTTTCGGAAACTTTCAAGCAAGTATGTGAGTGCTCCTCTAACTCCAGCGGGGTGTGCGTGTGTGCGTTATAGTTACCTTTACCTTTAAAACTTGCTGGAAACTAGCAATCTTGCACATCTTGCCTAAGCAAAAGAAGATGGTTCAAGAGCTAATATACATATCAGAGGTTTGGTCTTTTCTGCAATCAAAGGGAGAAGAGAGGAGTAAGAGTTGCACAAGGAGGAAGATTAATCTGCTGAGTGGTTAACCAGGACTTTTCTTTTAACAGAGCCCTTTATTTGGAAGAGCTGGACATGATAGATCATTAAAGTACAACAGAAGGTACAGAGTAATAAAGAATTAAAAAAGATTAAAGAAATCCAATAATTCAGCAGTTTGCACATTAGTTACAAAATAGGGGCAGTAAATGTTGAATGGATGAGTGACATTAAAAGCCCTCTTTATGGTCCAAAGTTAATTTGAATAACATTAATTTACAGTTGACAAATTGTGTCTTTTTAGCATTGGTAATCCAACCATTTATTAAACTGTAAAAGCAACAGTAATTAAGTATTACTGCCCAGCAATGCTACTATGGTTAGTTACAGTGGGGGTGGGTGTGGAATAACTTACCTTATGACATTAGGGAGAATACAAATGTTTGCTCTTCTAGGGAGGAAAGCAGGAGAGGCGCAGTGCTGCCTGTGGTCCTTGCCAGCTGCAGCATCTTGTTCATTTTCTTTTATCCCCAAATCCTTTTGCAGTGGAGGGGGGGGGGTAGGGAGGGCAGGGTACAGGGGAGCAGGGACAGGTTGAGTGCTCTGTCTTTTACCTGCTGCCTAACGGAGCAGAACAAATCTGCCAATGCCACTGACTGCCCACCATCCCTCTGCTGCCAGAGGGCGAGGGAAGCAGGGAGCCCTGTCTGGGCATCCTGCCTTGGGTCTTCATTCAGCTGGCACTCAGAGGAGGTCAGAAATAAACCCCTAGGGATGCTCGCTTCCCTTCCCCATGCTACTGCCCCAAATTACATCGTCCTCTGACACGCAGCATCCCCAGCTGTGGAGGCACGGTCTCGCCCTGGCATCCCATGCTACTTTTCTTAGACAAGCAGTGATGTGACCCCCTGCCACCATGTCACCCTGCCTTCCTGGAAATTGGGTCTCCCTTGCGAAAATGAAGAGGTTTGGGGCACAGTCACAGAGTGAAACCGCCTGGGGCTGGAGGAACGGGGAGGTGAAGGGAAGGATTTGCGGAGACACGTGAGTCTGTTGAAGGAGCCACTGTACCAGGATGCTGCTGGCCGTGTGGTGAGTGTGTGTTTGTGTTGTCTGAGCTGGCAACACTGCTAATGTGTCTTCTCACCGAAATACTTGGGTTTAGTGCTGTGTTGGTTGACATACCACTGAACCTGACCCACACAGCTCACATTTTTTCTGAAAGTTTCGCATAAGTGTGGTATTTTTGTGATGAGTAGTAAGCGTCTTTCTGGGTGTCAGCTTTCCAGAGGAGTTTCAGGTCAGGGCTTGGCTGAACGCACGGGGAATCCTGTGCTCGAGGGTCCCCCTGCATGCTGCAGCTTCTCCTCTGACCGCTGTGGCTGGGGGGAACACACATTTGTTTTTCTATCAACAAGCATACCAGCAGGAACGACCATCCGCCTGCTTGTTTACGAGGTCTCTTGTTCACTGAACTGCATTGTTTGACCCCAAGCATGATTCCTTAAATAGAAATAAAAATACTGATGACAACCTGGGTAGTAAAGCAAGTTTTGTAACCAGTATTTAGGTCTTCTCCTAACAATTACCCATGGGCTTCATGTGCAGTTTTAAGTGTCAGGGATCAGTATTGTAATTTCCATCCCTTTTATGCTAGTGCAGAAGTCCCTGTCTCTCATTAAAATTCTCTGCTTGTCTGCTGCATATTTCTTATACCTCCACCTGTTATGTCACCCAGACATCTGATAGAAACTTATTTGGGTAATGTCTGCAAGCAAAGAATTTTCCCTGAAAAGGTTGAAGATGGAGACACTCTGTCAGGACCTGACAGGTGTAAATTTCTTAATGTATGAGGAGTCTATGAAAATACAAATCATCACTGAGAGCCAGCCTGAAGCAGACTGAAAAGCTGTCATAAGCAATTTTCAAAAAGTATGAGTTATTTGGTTCTCTTCCAGGAGGAACAACTCCACAGGCATAAATTCGTGAACAGTACTTGACAATCTTAACAAGTCCTCCTCTCCCAGCACTGAGCGTGTGACAGAGATGCGATAGGAACTGTGTGCTCTCCTCTCTCCTCCAGCTGTGGAGGAGCTGATGTGATAATCAGGATGAATCCTGCTTTCCTGAACTTAAGGCGTTCCTACACTGAAGCAAATTTCAAGGAACTGGTTAGGCTGACAGAGTTAGGCCATGTTGGAGCTGATTATTTGCCAAAAGATGTTTTATAAATCCTCTTCCTTTCTAGAAACTAGCAGATGCCTTGTGACAGGCGCCTTGGATATTTTGTATGCTCCTCAGTTTTGTATGTTTTTATTTCGGGCGCGTGGAAAGATCATTGCTAACTGGATGGGCCTATTCACTGGTGTATGGAAATGGACTTTAAGAAGGGTTGTGCATGATTGGCAAATCAGTTCTAATTGAATAAATGTCAAGGTCAAAACAAACAAGTGATGAAGATGAGAAAGCCCTGGAGTGGTATCTGGTTCAAATCATATTAAACGCTGCTCAGTAGCGAAGTGCTTCAGGGGGACTATGCAAAATTAAAGAGCAATGAAGTTGCTGTGCAGTTTTAAACCAGAAATATCTGTCTCCTCAACTGAAATTGAAAGCTGGTGCTTAGGACATGTTGTGACTGAGGTGGCAAAATGCGTTTCTCTCTTGTGTGCGAGTGGACTAGAGCAGCTGAGGTGGCAGGCTTCCGACAGGTAGGAGGGCACGTGACACTCCCCTGCTTAGCACTCTGCCTTGTGCCCCTCGCTCTGGTTGCCATGAGCTGGATCCAATTAACGTGATGAGTATCTTATCATGGTGCTTGTGGACGCATATCTAATAACAAAGGCTTGTTACAACGTTTTACGTAACTACAGTCCCAAATCCTAGAAAAATCCTATGCAGGCATCTAGGTTTTGGGTTTTTAAGTCACTGTGAAACTTGCATGTAAATAGTCTACAGGAGACATCCAAAGTTTTTTCTGATTCTCTTACCTCCTCATTAATTTTCCCTGATGACTGAGGCTCCCTTGTAAACTAGAAATGTAGGTGAATATAAAAATGTACAATGCAGAGCCAAACAAACTCCTTTTGTCAATGTGACTTGCTTTAAATTAGGCGTCATGTGCCACAGTGTCAATAAGTTCAGACTGTGTGTTTTTCAATGTCAAGTCTAAATATTATAAAATATCAATACAGCAGCTGCCTTAAATCATTGCAGAGAGGGGACGAGCAAACGCTGATTTGTTTCAGACAGAATATAAATTGTCAGCCTGAAGAAGCATTGCAATGTTGTTTACTGAGTTACCATTGTATTTTTTAAGCAATCAATTGTTGTGGTCTGATTTTAAAGACATTTAAGTGCTTGGAGATATGTTTAAAGTTCAGGAGGAACTGATCAGGTACTTCAGAAAATTAGAGTATGTTTCTGAACCTAGAAGTTCCCCGACTTCTTGCAAAGATTAGCTTTCTGGTATCCAAAAGGAGATTCTTTTTTAGTGCCTCTATTCTCCAGGTTTTGTTTTGGATTCTGGAGGAGGTCATCTACTTCAAGTCACAATACCAAGATAAAATTATTCAAGTGTGAAGAATATCAGCTAAGTAATGTCTCGTTAGTGGTTGACATTAGCAATAAACCATGTTACTGTCTTTGGGGCTTTTCCAGCTGAAGTAGAAGAGCTACTTCATATAATTTTGCTGCAATGGTGGCAAGTATGTGAAAAGACACATCTGCTTCATGTGAATGAAATCAGTCACAAGTCTGGTTGCTTGAGGTAGTGAGTTGATTGGTTCAATCTTGACTTAATTGTTTTTAGTTTATGTTTCTGAAGCCTGTTAATCATTTGGGTACATGTGTCCATATGAGAAAATGAGATGAGTTTTCAGGCATCCAGTGATCTGGCTTTAGAATGTCATTTTGACATTCTTTTCATCTTTACACAAAGTGTTGAAAATGAAATGTCATCACTCAGTTTCTGAATGGCTGTCACAGCCAGGTGAGGTGCCACAGAAGTAGAACATATCAGTTGTTATGAAAGTATTGAACGCTTTTAAATGATTACTGAGAAATGCAAACACCTACACAACTGCGTAGTCATCCAGAATGTAAGAAGTAAACGAGATGTATGATGACCTGTTTTAAGGCATTTTTGGTGTGTGCTTTTCCATGTCCTGGCGCATGGAATGCAAACTGCCCTGGGGTGCCTTCTGAACCATCTGAGTGGCTCCTCGCCCGCTTGTGAAGGACGAATAGGTTTTGTTATTCTTGTGCAGCATTTGCCATTACACATTGTAGTGAGCTTAGTTTCAGAAAAATGTACCTGATGACAGGTATAAACTTGATTTTGTAAATCTTCATTTCGGCACTCCTGTGTGACACCGTAGCATGGTGAGGGGAAGCTGCTCATGCGAGTGACAATTTGTGAGATTGGTCTCCCCTCTCTCATAGCGATATTTGGCCTTTTTTAGTCCAAGTCTACTTGTTGCAAGCATGTTGCGGAGAAAAGACTGCCAAGTCTTAATAGTTTGAATATTATTATTCTTCAGAGTAGTTTATATTTTCCAGTCTAGCTGTAAGCTCTTGCACCTATGTTGTTCCTGTTTTCAGATGTTTTCATGCCTAAATTGGTCATAAAGGAAACCTCTGTTTGTGTATCAAATGTATGAAAATGACTGCTGATCCTACTATGTCTTTCGGAGGTAATTTCTACCACTGTAACGGGCCAAAATCAAAATGACTAATCAGTTATAAGCCAGTCCTCATTAACTTGCACTAAATTATTTTCATTTGGCAGATAAAATAGCCACATTTCCACCCTTAATTAGAATTTGGTCTAATAGGATTGACAAGTCAAGCTGGGGGGAAAATGCCCTTCCTAATTGCTTTTAGAATGGAGTAATTTTTTTAACAGCAGATTGAATTTGCTGTTTGTGTTATAGGAAAAATCTGCCTGGTGAGCAGATGTATTCTTTTTGTTTTCAAAGCTTGCTGGGATTGCCCATAGCAAAATAAACTTAGCTAGTGTTATCTTTAAACAAGTGTGTTTGTAGAGTATTGCACTGTACTAAGACTGTATCCAGGATTTTAAACTGGAAGAGTTTGAGAGAAGTAGCTTTTCATGTTTTTCATTCGCTTTTCACTGTCGTCATCAAATGAGATCACTTTAAGTGACTTTCAGTGAAGTGAAAAAGGGGTATTCTGTAGCACCCGTTTTTCCAACATAGCAGTGTAATTTTTTTTTCCACTTACACCTTCAGGAGCACACTGAGTCTCTCTTTTGAAAGCTGTTCTTCATACATTTTGTCTCTACTAACTTGACAGAGCGTAATGAAGTTACTATTTTCTTTCAAATCCTTGAAAACCTTACTCTAAAAACTTTGCCAGGCGGGGATAGTTGGTGAGTATCCAGCCAGCTCCAGTAATATCCTTGATGCTTCATTTAACACGAGTGGACCAAGAAGGTGCTTATCGAGACAGAAGCAGCGTACTCCCTACTACATGAATGCAAAGGGCAAATGTCATAAGAGTCTGCAAATGTTTGAACGGGTTTTCCATCAGGATACCCTGATGAGCAGCCTGCCACACCACAGTTGTTTAATTGTGGCTGAAAATGCTGGAGCTGATCCCCTGCTTTCTGAGACACTGACTGTGAGGTGTCTACACTGGTTGTGGTTAAAGCTCATACTTAGGTCAATTCATTACATGAAGTTTTGTTCATGCCCCTCTTAGACAATTTTAGTAGCATAACTCAATAAAGCAATGACTGTTGCGCTGGAGATCCCACAAATAAGAAATACGCTTATACCAAGGCTTCTCAGTTTTTGCTCTTTTCCAATTATTTTTTTCTTTAACCACATTTTGAGTTCTTTCTTTTGGCAAACAGTGTATAAAGACAGTACAAGAAACAAAACAAATGCCCCACCCTCCAAATATTGGTCTCTTCAACTCTTTCTGAGGACTTGCTTCCACCTTGAAGTCTGTCAGGTCATTTTACATGATATGAGAATTCATGTGAAATAAAAAATTCTTAAGAAGAATTTAAATTTTTAAGAAATAGTTGGCTGAAATGCTTACAATAAGATGGAGAACTCCTAATTTGTGTCTAGAACAAGTTCAGTGAAATCAATGATAACTCGTGTTTCTCTCTGTTACTCATCACTATACGTCAATCCTAAAGTAGCCAAAGCTCTTTTGATTCTCATTCAGGAGAATGTACTCAGTCCCCGTGTCCTCTCTGTCCTTGGCCTCTTTGCTGACACTGCCAACAAGGTTATTGAATGAAGTGGTGTGATAGTAATGATGCAAACACCTGCCCAGTAGGAACTGGACTGAAACTACCAGCTTGTTTCAGATAGACCACTGAACAGCTGTTTCATCATAATAATGTTCAGTCACTACCACTGGGGTTGAATTCAAACCCGTGACCTGCAGGTGAAGGGCTTTGTAGCCGTTACCTGTGCCTTGAAGCATTTAGCCATTTAGATGTCTTCAGAAGGGACATGCTTTGAAAATCTGCTTGGGAAGAGAGGCGGGGAGAGGATTTTGCAAAATAATTTGTTGCCTTTTCTTCTAATTAAAAATTCCGTGCATTTGATACTGATTTTGTATTTGCATGAGAAATTTGAGAAAACCCAGGTGATATCAGTTATGTCTATGGGCCAGGCAGGTCCTCAAGTTCCATCACAGTGGTGCTCAGAGGTGATGCAGTATCATGCAATTAGACACATCCTTTTCAGCTCGGTCTTCACATATTTGAATGTCTCTCCTGTTAAAAAGAAGAGTGCGTTGACATAGTGTCTTTGTTTTGTACAGATCCTGAATCTGCAGTTTTGTAGCAGCTTTCCAGTCCCTATTGTGCATTTAACTTAGATTTGACAGAAACCACAGAATGGTTTTGTAATGGATATTATCTGTGCTCCTGGTCCCTGAAATGCCTTTTGGATGGGCTAATATCAGCAAAATTTTAGTGGGTAGTCAGGGAATTATATAGAAAACATGTAATTGGACTACATGAGAAATTCTTGACTAATACCCTTCTGATGGTACCTTGGTATCATCTGTGGCTCAGTAATCTGTGTAAAGTGATTTGCATCACAGCCGAGTTAGCGTCAAGGGTATACTTTGGACAGCAGGCACACTTTAGAAATTAGGATCTCCATTTTTTTTTTTTCCATGTGAAAATACACTACATATGCTCCGTGTTTTTCTCAGGGACTATCACACAGCCCTAAAACATTTACAGCTTTGCTTATGCTAGGAGGGGATGAGAGGAGAGGAAATATGACAGTGGGGGCTGGTGGCAGCATGAAGCTGCAGCTCTCCATGTGCTTTCAGTGCCTTGTTTATTGCTTCATGCAGCACAGCCTTGACGAGGCTCATCAAGAGCCAACTCTAATTGAAGCTGTCCTATAAAAATGCTGTTACCAGCAGATGTGGCTGTACCAAGGAATATTTTTTTTTAATGAACTTAAAAATATTTTAAGACCTAAAATATTTCTGGCCAGAAACAAGATACTTGGTACAGACCGAGCATTTAAGCTTCATCGCAGAAACTTATCTCAATTTTCTCACTCCATTCCTAGTCCTCAGTTTCTCCTGGGGATCTGGTCATTAGTTGCTCCCATTAACGCTGTGTGCTTTAAAAGTTTTTATTTTGTGTGCTTTTCCATCTTGACGTAGATCACACCTTTTGGGATAGATTTTTACTCGAGAATGGAGGAAAAAATTCTCACTTGGTAAAGATACCAGGGAATATATGGGCACATTTTTAACTTATATTTTCACAATGGGGCCTTCTTCCACCTTTCCCAGGTGTACTTCTCCACCTTCATCTGTGATAACTTGATTCATGTTGAAAATACAGTGACATTTCATAACCCTTTTCCCATCCACGCATTGCAACTCAAACGATGGCAGTCGAGATGCTGCTCATCTCCACTCAGCATGGGAATGACCTACATCAAAATCTATCGTGGACTGCACAGGGTGAAGAAAGGTGGCAACTGTGTACGGTGAAGAGCAGTTACCAACCTGGGCAGCAAAACTCACACACATGAGCCTTCCTGGCTGCAGCTTTGTGGTACCTTGCTACAACCAGCCAGAGCTTCTTAGGCTGTCCTTCAGTGAATCTCTCTTCTGTCACCATCTTTCTGAAAAACTGGCCAGTGAATTAAAATGTGGGCGAATCAGCTTAAGTGAAATAACCTATTATTGCCCTTAATTTTGGATGCACATCTAATTCTTTTTTTTGATTGAAGCAGCTTTCTTTGGGAGAAGGAAGGTCAGAAGAGAGGTGTTTTCTAGAATGATCAGGAAAGTTGAGCAAATGTGATAGCACTTGGAAGAAGGTGGGTAAATGAGTTTTATTTTAAGCTATTCGGGCTATGTCCTGCTAGTAGAAAAAGGACTTACAAAAAAACCAAAAGTCATGACTTGGAGGTGAAGAAGGACTATAATTGAAAGAAAAGCTTAAGCAGGAATTCTAGAGGTGTAACTCTTTTCTGTGCTTTGCTTTTTGTTTGATCTAAGCCTTTGCAATATTCCTGCTGTGTTTTGATGTGGAGTGGTGGTTCTATACTCCTTAGAGAGCATTGCTTGTGAATTCCTCCCTGGCAAGGAGGACGCCGTGGTGCAGGGGCATGTGTGCCACTCTGGGGAAGGGGGGAGTGAGCATCACCATCCTTTGGACTGTGAAGCTACTCAGAAATGAAGAAACCATTCTGTACCAAACCTTAATTTATTACAATTTAACAAAAAAAAGACAAAGGAGAACTTTGCTGTATCCCTACAACAGAAGTGACACATTGGCAAGAAATTATTTAACGTTTAGCTGTGCAAGGCTATGGCTGATTTGTGAGTGTGGTTCCTCCTAGGCTTTCAGTTCTGTCTCTTGATGCAGAACTTGCAGTCCCCATGGATTGCGCACTGTCAGACCTTTGTTTATCTTATGGGGATCAGCGTTGTCTTGGGCAAAAGCATCATGCCCCACCACGGGCAGGGTGCTCTCCCGGCGGGCTGATGGCTGGCAGTGGTGCCAGAACCTAGTTGATGCTGGAGCAGCTGGCTGGAGGCACGGTCCGGGGAGGCGTTGAGGAGATGCTGGATGGGCCAGGGAGTATAAGGTAGGAAGCAAGGAGCTATTTTGTAGCTGAATTCTGAGCAAAGACTTCTTTGTCATAAGCGCTGTCAAACAGCCTCGTTGCCACGGCAACACCGGCTAGATAACCCATTTGGGAAAATACTTGTAGGACCTAACACTCTATCATCTGTCATTCAATAATTTCATGTTCATAATAACTAGGAAATCAATGGCCATCCTCCGAGACAGTTTGCTGAAAGGGTAAGCATGCCGCTGCCAGCGTGCAGCCCAGGCTTGCCTCGGCTCGCTGGGAGTCTCGTGCCAACCATGGAGCGTGGGGCACTGCTTGCTTGCGTGGACCTGCTCAAAGATTAAAGACAGGTTGAGGTTCGTGATCTAATTAAATGATGCTGTTGACACCCATAAGGGAGAGAAGCAAATGGCATATAAAGTAGTTCTTATAGTGTGAGGAAACAAAGGTTTAGGTAGAATTAGCATTTCATACTTTAAAATACCGAGGGGAACTACGTACTCAACTTATCACATGGCCAGCATGAACAAATTCAGTAACTTAAAGGCATTTTTTTCTTATCTTTGCTTTCTAATTAAACTGCTTATCATCATAAAGGCTGTGTTACCTGCATGTTATGTATTGAATATAAAGCAATCACGGAACAGTAATTAAAATTCTGAAACATGCACCCGTTGACTTTACATACAATTAGTTTACTGCAATGTGTCATTTATTAATAGCACAAGTTTTCATAACTGAGCCCTGGTTGGCTATGCAGGGAAAGATGTATTTAGTAATTACTTTGGCAATGTTTAGCTCTTTTGAAAAAATGTGCTTATATATCTCTGGAAAGTAATACTGTAAAGAAAAAATGTATTAAATTGAGGCTTGGGGAGAGAGGAGGAGTCCTTGCTGATTGGGGTATTGCAGGCGTGAAGAAAAGGTAATTCTTATCACTCTATTAACATTATTTGAAAGATGCTCATTCTCGTAATTCACAACAGGAATTTCTGTTTCCTTTTAAAAATCCTTTTGGAGCACAAAGATAAGGTAGCTCTTTTCCAGCTGACAGTTGCAGCACGTTTTAGGTCCAATTAGCAGACAGGGCAGGGCAGATGCATGCAGGGCCATGGGCCGAAGCTTTGAGAACAGACTTGTTTGTGCTGGGGAATGTGGTGAATACTCAGGTCAGTAATTATGGTTTTCTGCAAAAATGATGTGCTTTTTGAAGGGAAGTTCATGGTTCACTTTGCAGTAGTCATGTGAAGTGGTACCTTAGGTGTTAGCGTGGGAAATGAGAAGGCACTGCAGTCCTTCTTGTTTTGTGCCCAAAGGTCAAACTGAGAGCTTCCAAGGTGGTGACTTCAGGCTCTTCGTTATCTGATGCCCTGCTGTGGTTTCTTGAGGTAAGCATTTGCTTCTGCAGCTTTTGAATACTTGTTTGATTACAGCACATACAATTACAGGCTCAGTGCGTGCTTTCTGTGTAAAATGTTTTCAGTTGGCCAAATCAGCAGAAATACTTGCAAGTCCTAATTCCTGGTTCGGAGTTGTGTTAATTAAGTCTCAGAAGCAGGGTGTATTACATTCATCCACTTGCAGTTTAAGTTTAGAGTGGCTTGGATTCCTGTGTTATGTCAGGTTTGGAAAAAATAATTTCCTGGAATAGATCTGTTCAGAAGTGGGAGAAGAAACCTATTCTGTTGATGTTCTGCAACATACTGGGTTCAGAGAATAAGACAGAGGTTCAGGAGGGTGCCGGAGCTGAAGATGTCACAGCCCAGCTGTGGAGAAACCCAGAACTCAGTTCAGGCAGAAGAGGAGTTGAGATTTTATTATGAGGGACCTGATGAAGAAGGACTCCCTGGAGGAAATAAATTCAGGGAGATGTGTGAGTGAGATCCCAGAAGCAGTTTGACATAGAAGAAATAGAATAGTTATCCCAAAATTATAGAGCTTCATAAATAGCGGTAGAGAGATGCAAGTGGAAGAATTATTGAGAGAGTGACAGATGAGCTTTTCATGTCTGACTCTCTGGTGATGAAGGTGTGCACCTTGAATGGGAAGCGATTAAAATCGATTATCTCTGTAAAACTTATCAAAATGGAAATATTCGATCAACAGCAGGCAGAATTGACAATAGTCAAGCTGTGACGTGGCTCAACCTTTCAGGGGGATTTTTTGATTCCATGTGGAAAAACAATCTGGAAGATTTGGAGAAGGCACCAAAGGGGTTAGATATGGTTAGACCCACCACTGAAGAGAACTGAGACACTGTCCGTGAGAAAATTACATCAAGATAACAAGCTAAGAAGGAATAAGAGCAGATGGCTGGAGAGGGAACAAGTATGTGCTTGAAGTGGCACAAGTGACTTTTCACACCATGTCCACATAGCAATCTGTCTAGCTATCAGTTTTGTATAGGAAATAATCTTCTCACCTGTGTGACAAAATGACAAAGCCCTATTTCTTCATGTGCATGGCTGCTGGGTACCTCGTGTGTGTCCACAGCAGGGGCAATGCTCTCATGGCCTCTCCGGTTACCTCCCTTCACACTGGGGTGTTTGGCAAAGGAAAGGCTGTCGTTTGTGGGTGAATGCACATGTTCTGCTGTGTTATTAGTTGGCAACTTTTACTCAGATTGTTAAAGAAATGCAGAGAAGCAGTACGAAAGTTCATTTATTTGCCTTTATGAATGGAATTGGCAGCTTCCATGACTTCCTATGGGGACTCTTGTATTTACTTTGTGTGGGCTTGAAGGAAGGATTTGTAGAGATATGGATGCATTTATTATTTATTGGTTAGGTCTTGTGCTTTCCCCCAGCATTTGTCAGTAACTGCTATTTTCTGTCACCCACTGGAAGATGGAAAGGATGAGAATTTGCAGGAGCGCCAAGGGAGCACGAACTGTGACTGCCTTTTCCATACTTAATACGAGTGGATAAATGCACAACATCAGTTTGCAGTGCTGGCGCTCGGTTCAGCCGTGCGAGTCCTCCTTCCCCGCCTCTCCTAATAGAAGAGGAAAGCCAGGAGGAAGTTGTAACGTGACATTCCCTGTGTGTTGCAGGGGATAAATATTGCCTCCCCTGGTGCTGCTTTGATGAATCTATTTTTAGTCAGGGGTTAGATCAGTAAAGCTTGCACCAGAGAGTGTGAAATAGCATTGATCAGACTGACTTCTGAAGCAGAGTGAAAGACAAAAAAAATCAATTAAACCTGCGACCCAGCCATCCTGGTTTATTTTGCCGAGTGCAGGAAAGCAGGCATGCAGCTGTTGCTTACTTTAACAGCCGAGTTGGGACTGTCCTGGGGAGCAGCCCTGGCGAGCGCGGCTGAGCCCACAGCCTGCTCCAGAGGCTTTGGCAGGCTCTCTTGCATGCCAGCCTTGGGGCATGGTCTGAGGAGGTCTCCTCCACGGCCTTCTGCCCAGCGAGAGGGGTTGCTTTAGAGTTCAGCTCTCGGGAGGATGCACAGGAGGGAGAATGCTGAGGAAATTTTGAAGCCAAAGGTGAAGGGAAATAGGGTAGAGAAGAGCTGGGGAGGAGCAGGGCATGATGGACAAAAGCAGTGGACAGCAGCAGGGGCCTGTTTGGAGTCACGAATGGATGAATGGGGATATAAATGCAGAGTTGTGGCAGGGCACAGAAAACAAGAAAATACAGAGCAGGATATGCAAAAGTAAAATCTCACCATATAGTAAAGGAAGGAGAGGAGAAAATGAGATAAAACCGCACGAGTTTGTGTTGCCAACTGGAAGCTAGTTCCAATTTTGTTCGGTGTGTTCTTTGCGGTTTGTTCTAAGAGATACCTTCAAAGAGTTTTTTGGTTAAAATTGGGTTTAATGTCATACTATTTTTGTTTCTTTGTAAGGTATACAAAGATCTCAGAATGTTTTTGTTAACCCAAACAGTTGCTGAAATTCGTTAGATGCCATCCTCAGGTGTGTTAAGGCTCTGCCATCACCTGCTTGCTGCTGGGTGGCTCCTTCACCGCAGAGCTTCTTGGGGCTTTTCACGCTGGTGCTGAATTTTGAACGTTATTTGTCATATTTCAGTATTCTGCATAGCTAGATTTTTGTGCTATTCACACATTCGTAAAATTGTGATAACTTTACCTGACTTTGTGAGGTACTCTGATATCTCTGTATGAAAAATTCTGTATGAAATTTGACCTCTGTTGTTATGTAAATACTTTACTGACATGTAGATTTTTTTGGTACGAGTTAAATTTAATGATTTTTAAATAACTGTTTTACTTGCTCAGAACTGTTTGCTCTTCTGCTTGTGCCTGAATGAATAAAAAGTATTTTCAAACAGAAAATAGACCTTTATGTAAATCAGTCTCCTCTTCACCAACAGTACAGAAAGGGTTTAGGCAAACTAGCTGAGAACGATAGATTTTCAAGATCTTTCCTTCTCATCTGTACTTTATCACTTAACTTGCCATTAGGATAGCATGTGTTCAGAAAAGCACCTAAATGATGAATTGAGTTAAACTGTGACCTTTTGTGAAGTGTTTATATGATGAACTATAGTAGGAAGTTCAAAGATGACACAAGCAACTTTGGCATTTCTTGCTAGATGTATGGAAACCTCAGCAATTAACATGGTGATTTTGAAGTGGTCATAGCTGTATCTGTGCCCTGTCACCTGGTGATCAATATACATATCTCTCATAACTTAAAAGAAAGACTACACACTGTAATGAGAGAAATTAACAGCTAAATGAGATTTTGTGGTCAGCTGGTGCCTTGCTTTGAGGTCAACAAGAGCACAGCTATGTTTATGAGTTTCGCTAAGAAAGTCAGGAGAAGCTAATTTAATTTGAATTTCAGACAGGTTTCCAGGGGGAGTAATCAGTGAAGTTGTCAGAATTATTGTAAAAGACTCGTGTATTTTTTGCAGTGAGGATGAGCCCATCCAGATTTAAGTTCTGAATACCTTACATCGGGAATGTACCCACACCTTTTACTCCTTCTAGTGTTTTGGTCTTTGTGTAGGAGAGCTCTTAGGTGCATGCTTATGTCTTGTTGACAGAAGGATGTTGTTAAGGATGCTTTACTAAATTCTCATTGGGGTTTGCTCCATTGCTTTAAATGTGTCACTGATTTTTTGGCTTAGGAGTTCCAAACACTATTTTTGCTGATATCATGGAGTTTTTCCCATGATTTTTATTCCAAAGTAAAGTGGGAATGTTTCTTAAAAAACTGTGTTGTTACATGGTAACCCAGTCATGAGGGATGCGTAGCATCCAAACTTTTGGGTAGCTGAAATACTTGAATTTTTAGTTCATATGTCTAGCTTGAGACGGGACTCTCTCTCTCTCTTTTGAGCTGACAATGTTGTTGCTCACTACGTGGTAAAGTATGTTTCCTAATTTATTTGACCGTCACTATTTGGATCCCTGGAGCGTTACAGTAAATCCATAATGTGTCTGTTGAAGGGGAAGAGAACAACCTTACAGCTTCTGGATAGTCACTACAGTGACATGGCGAGGTCACCCGTGAAGGCAGTAACTTTTGAAGGGAACACCAGTGGGACAGAGAAATGTATCTTGTGACATGCAGGTAGTGTTTAACCATAGAAAATTTGCTGTCTTTTGCTAGAAGTCAATGACTCTTTCAGAAGACTTTGTGATTCAGGAGCTGGGGGAACAAAGGCATTGTTTGCCATAGCAACCTTAACATCCCTTTACAGTATGTCTGTCAGTTGCACAAGGGCTAATTTGTCATGTAAAGTGTATGCTATGTATGTCACATTTTACTGTCTGTTCATTTGTTTTGATAATCAAGATCTTGACAGATTCGTCCCACATGGTAGGATTTATAGTAAGGATTTTCTTATCACTGAATTAAGTTGATACATATAATCCTAGTGTCCTGCACAAGAACTGAATAGAAATGAAAGAGATTCAGGCTAGATGTGAAGGTCTTGCAGAAAAACACACACACACACACCCCCAATCCATTTTTCTCCTTGATTTTTTTTCTTTTTTTTTTATTTTTTCCTATGATTTGTTTCATATCTCTACAGGGGCAATCACAGAGAAGCATTGACTTTGAGAAGGTTAAATATTTCCCCTTCTACTAAAAGATCTTTCTGTTTCATAAGACGAGAAGTGTAATTCTGTAAAAATGAAACACAAGCGAGTTCTGGAAATGGGCTGCTTTTCCCTCCAGTGTGCACGCTCACATACATACCGCCTAAAGTTTGAAGCCTGATAAGTAAATTCATTTTTCACAGATGTCACTTCCTCCCCTGTGGTAAATGAGAGCATCTTTCTCTCCTCTCTGAAGACGACGAGTTGAAAATCTGGGGGCTGACTTCTGATGGACAAGGAGAAATGTGGACAGATATAGCCACAGGAGATACCTACCTGGCCTGAAGTCCGTTGTTTTGCTTTTGAGGTTAAATGAATTAGTAGTACTGAAATTTGTCTGTGGAGTTGATGAGATCAGGTTTATCCCTGTTTGTATTACGGCAGAGTGCTTTGGTCTGGGTGGGCTAGGTGGGGGAGGGTATGTGTCTATCAGTGAGCATCTTTAAACTCTTACAAATATCACTACAGGATCTGGTTTACTGGAGGAGCTGAGAAAGGTTATGCAAGTGGCCTTGAACTTTTTGAGATAGAGAACTCCAAACAATACCTCCTAAAAGATCTGTCCTGCAAGGATGTAATTTTATTTCATTATTATTTTTAAGAATTAACATTATTTGCTTTTGATAAAGTGTAACAGTACCAAGGGCATTCACTGCACTGTTGGACAAAGCAGGGTGGACATTTCCTAGTAAGTAAATGCATTCAGATAAATCACAGAATCACAGAATGGTTTGGGTTGGAAGGGACCTTTAAAGATCATCCTTTTCCAAGCTCTAAGACTGGAGAGAACATCAATGGAGAGATTCTTTGAGCAGGAGATTTCCGTTTCATTTCTCATCATATTCCTCTGTTCTAGACTCTGCTTTATCTTTATTTATGACTGATATTGACAACCACAATACACTAGGGAGCTCAAGTGTGTGTTTCAAGATGAGCATATTTTGAGATCCAAAATGCAAAACTTCAGGGAGATAGTATTTTCACTGTGCGAAAGTTTAATTGGGAAGAATTTTCATTCCACATGAATTGCACTTGTATGGCTAGTATTTCATCTGTTAGTACTTACCGGTGAAGAAGGGTGCTAAGGGGTTCATCTTCAGAACATGCTGGGGGTTTAACTGCTTCAGTCTTGGTAAAGTAAACGAGACCCACGCCTCTACAATTCATGCTTTCCACCTGAAGATTTAAGTGATTTCGGTGTTTGTGGGGTTTCAGATGTTTTTTATGCCCAATACTGGTTAAGTGCTCCACTTTAATTTGCAATGTTCTTTGACTGTAATGTGATTGCATGCTTTTCCTCTAGTATACATTGTCCTTTGGCTATTTTAGGAAGCTATAGTCAATAGGTGTTTTTAATGCCCCTGTCCAGAGGGCTCAGAGAAACCAGCCATCCTGGCATGCCACAGGAACACTGAGGGGGAACGCGGGGGCTGAGGCTGTGCGGCAGAGGTGTCTTTGCGGTTGGGCAGCGAGGGCGAGGTGGGCGTCCACTCCCAGAAATTGCTGGCGTGTGATAGATCTCCCCTCTGAAGCCGCCAGGCTCTGGGGTTTGGCTTTTTGTTCCAGGAAGAAAGAGGAGGTTTCAGACTAAGGATCTGAAATTTCGTTCAGAGATAAAGCAGGATTTGCTATGCTAATTTCTTTTCCACGGGACATCAAAATAGAAGAAAAAGAGGCATTGTTAATCAGATTTCATTTTTGTCCATCCGTGTGGTTCTGTGAGAGTTTTTTCACTCTTTTCTATTGTTTTTCTTCCTAACTGCTCATGCTGGAGTTCAGACCTGGCGTTGCTGTTTTGCAATAGTCTGGGTGAGCGTTGCAGGGAGCTGGGGCCTGGGGGTGACGTGCTGGCAAGGCTGAGGTCTGGTGCTCTAGGGGGGCTCAGGTTGCCCCAGTGCTGGCAGGGAAGCTGGCACAGGGTCCTGGCAGCGCCAGCACAGGGCTGGGACCAGGCTCTGCCCAGGCAGCCAGCCGAGTCCGCATCCAGCAGACCCGTGCACCTCCCAGACAGCTGGCACGGTAACCAAACACCAGCAATTTTCGGAGAAAGACACTTCTAATAACATTAATTTTCTTCTACAGCAGACGGTAAGGTAACTAAAGCCAGGTTGATTGGGCTTCACTGGGATTTTTACCTAATGATCTTCTAGAAAGCAGGTGCACTGGCAGTGATTTTAAGCTTTAGAAAGCCCAAACAGTGTATAAAGTAAACCTTTGACGCTGTGGGGATTTTGTCAGAGGGGGAGCTGCATTAGTTTTAGATCATTACAAAGCATTTGCTGACTACAACAGAATTAATGGCGCTTTTATGGTAGTCAGTTAATGACTGTCAACAAACAGAGTTGATTTCAGTTCAAACTGTAATTTTAAATCAAACTAGCCAGCTGTCAGACATGGGCGCGTTGTGGATAGTTCCTCCTGCAGCATCATGTGGTGCCACTGCCACATCCGTCATTCTACCAGGTGTGTGTTGGGACCCAGATTTGAGATTCAATCACCATACTAATTTTAGTGTGATGAAGTCATAATTAGTTACACAAAACCAACCAAATCCCCTCTGCCTCACTACTCCTTTAAAGACTTAGGTCATTTCTGGGTTGCAAAATTATTTTGTACTATAGTAACATGAAATTCTGACAGTTATTAGAACATCTTTATGCTTTGGCAAAGGAGGAAATCAGCTGCTTTTATGGTCTGGTTCAGTTGAGCTTCAACACCATGAAAATCCATTCAAGGCCATGAAAACTTCCCTAATCCTGGGGTGTTTTTCTAGGGCACAGTAGGCCATTTCTACGGGGCAAGACAGAATAATCTATTATATTGCATGTATCCCTCAACAGTTCTTCCAGACTCTCAATTGTAAGTGAACAGTGAAGTGTATGTATTGGTAAATATGTCTCTATAATGGTAGTGCATTATTCATGACAGGCTACTCTTAGCATCTTTACCTCACACTTGAAATGCTTGGATGTGCCAAAACTACTCTTGTAGATTTGTCCAACCAATGGTACTTAAACTGGAAGGCAACCGAAAAGGAAATAGTCTAATCTACCTCTAGCTAGTATATTTTAGCCACTGTGGGATGAAGACATTGTCAGCCATCACCCTGGCCTAAGTATATCTCTTGCTTAGTTTTTCTAATCCTACAGATTGCTGTGACTGTCATTTTTAGCAAGGGACTTTCTTAAGTTATGAGTAATTTTTTCTGATTGGCACACTGTGAGTATTACTTAAACCTTTTAATTAAGAAACCACACATGGCATTTTAAATACATTTGAGTGCTGGAGACTGCAAGGGTGGCCTCAGCAGAAGAACGTGGATGGGTGTAACAGTTCTCCACAATATATTCTTTGAAAAGTCATAAAAGGTTCATTGAATTAATACTCTTGCAAGACAGGTGTTACTTCTTTTATTGGAATGTAAAAAGGAAGAGCTTTTCTAATGATGCAGGTATCAGAGGAAAGAACAGAGCCAAGGAGTCCTCACCGCTGCTCTCATCCTCTGAAACAGTTCCTGCTGCTTCACCATTTGAGTTAGAGTTTTGTACTGTGAGCTGAGTTTCTCATTGAGGTGTTTCATTGATATTTGCCTTTGTTTGGTCTGGGCCTGAACTTGGCGTGTAATATCTCAGTTCCAGATGTTTTTTATTTCCTACACAGATGTAAAAAAAAAAAAAAGCTCAGATGTAATCTTCAGATGCGGGGAAAAATTGTGGGGTTTTTTTAGCAAATGTAGCTTGAAAAGCTTTGAAACTAGTCAGGACAATAACAAAATATTCTTTTATAAACATGATTGAAGTCCAAAGTCGTCATACAATTATTAATAAAGCCTTGTAATGCAGTTGGACTATATGGCATATTACCAGCTGACATTAGCTAAGGAGCTTTAAGTTTAGTACGTGTTCTAGCTTTTTGTGCAAGAACTGGTAAATTTGGAGCTTTAGAATTGAATTAGCAACAGGATCATATTGCCAGTATTAGATTTCTGAAGAGGCCAACAATAAAACACAGGGAAGCTATCAGCAAGGGGATGCATAGAGAGAAATTTCACTGCTGTTCTCTTTCTCATAGCTCCCAGGAGTCGGTGAATTACGGGCTTCCTAAGCAGGCAGATCACTACCGACAGTTATCTGTTCTAAAGTTGTCTAATACCTTTCTGAACCCTTTTCTGCTTTTTGCTTCCAGTGAGGTTTGGTAATGAGTTCCACAGTCAAATTACTTGCAAAAAAAATCCAGACTTGCTTTTGTTGCTTTAAATGTATTATCTGGTTATTTCTTTGTGTAGTGTGAGAAGGAATTGCTTCCGTATGAGGGAAAAATTTATAGATTAAGATGAAAGGTGCAGGGAAAGTGAGCTATTACGCCATCTGTGTTTCTCAACTATTCTTCATAGGTCTTCCATTTCCATTAAATGATTTAGAGATGGAAGGACCAGAACTGCTGGTTGTATTCAAATCTGGGTATTGCTGGGGTTTTGTGCAGTTTCACGACGATAGTTTCTGCTCTGTTGTCAGCCTTTTCCTAAAATTCCTTGCATTCTGCTTGACATCTTACTGTGGTTAAGTATTGAACCTGTAGTTCAAGGAAACTATCCACCACTCCAGGTCTATTTTCTGAGTAGAAATAACTACTTTAGAGACCATGACTCTGGATATTTTAGCAGTGTTCCCTAAATGCATCATTTAATGTTTATGGACATGGAACTTAATATCTCAACTTATCTACAATCAGGTTTTTTTCCAAAACTCTGTTCAGCCATTTTAGGTTTGGCCATCCTGAATAAAATTTTGTTGTTTCCTTCAAATCCTTTCAAGCTTATTTATGAGTAATTCTACTCTGTACACTCCATAGTGTTGAAACTCTCAAGTGCAGTAAAGAGCTGTCAGTCTGATCGCACATGATCACATGGTTAAAAAAACAGTAAAAGTGTGTCAGATAGTTTCCTTATAGTTAACTGATGACGTAGAGAAAGTCAAGAAAAAGTCTAGCTTCTTCTAGAATCTGTTAATGAAGTCCTTAGTTTAGAGAAGACTCTTAGGGCCAGCATTGACCAATTTTCTCAGTTTAACTTACATCATCCACTTGATATCTTTATGTAATCCTTGGGCCTTAAAGTTCAGCATAGGCATCATTTGGTGTTCTGCAACACTTCTGTAATTGGTTATGGCAGCATTTTAAGAAATGATAAGGAAGCCACTCAGAGTAAAAACCTCAAAAAAAATATACTGGGTGAAACTTGGAGACAGAAAAGAGAAAAAAGTTATCTGAGTGGTCTGAAGCTTGGCCAGTAGACCTGGTAAAGGGGTGGTACCGGCCAGCCCGTTCACATGGGAGTGGTAGATAAACAGGAGTTCATTTGATGGCTGGGGTTTTTTTCCCCTGTGTAGAACAAAAGGGACAAGTAGTTCTTGTGTTGTAAGCAAAGTGGCAAAGAAGGTTCCTCATGTGCATGCTTTCCATTTCTCTCAAGACATGTATTTACATTTTGGAACAGGAATCCCATAGATCTGTATCAATTTAACCATGGGTGGAAAAAAAAGATCAATAGACTGGACTTGTGTCATGTGATGTTGTAGGGGCTCTCTACCTTCCAGGAGGCATCTGAGCCTAATGGGGAGATTCCACTTATGGAGCACATTTGATTTGCAGTCAGGTATTCTGTGAGCTACATTTCTGGGAATTCTTCAAAATTTATAGAGTAAATACAGTGGGGTTAATAAATTCAGGAGGAGAGTGTGAATTCAAGGGTATGCAAAGGAAACTTAGAATTCCACATTTGCCTCACTGGGTTTCACCATGGAGTTTGGACCAACAACTCCTCACTCCAGTCCTCACTTAAAATGATGTTATATTTCATTATATGTCTTTTAGCTGTGTGGTAAAGAAGATATAAAGGAGTGAGTGGCCTTTAATTTGCAGTGTCATTGCCTTGAATTTTTTGCCATGATAAACTTTCAAGCATGGGTGCTTATAATTAGACACTTCTATACCTCAGTGAGGAAACTATATACCAAATGTGTAAGTCATCTCCTAGATACTTAAAATGAATTAGGGGACCTAAACAAGGGCACCTTGTTTGAAAATGTTAACAGAAATTTTGCTGTAACTCTCTTGAAATTAAACTCCATCCCTTTGCATTATTGCATTCCTGGTTTGACTGTAAATTATGATTTTAGTCTTTATGGTAACATTAAAGTAGGTGATGAACATGGAGAACTCCACAGTCAAGAAAAGCATTGAATTATTCAAATGTCTTTGAATTACATGTAGAATAATAATTACATGATTATATTTTAGTACCTTTTTGGTCCCTTTAGCTATGAATTTGATGTTGGAGAGGGACTGAGAGGAGAGAGAGAAGGAAGGAAAGAAAGAGATTGCTTTCTCCCCAGCATCACATTCAACCTGACCAAAGCCCATCATCTATTTCATTTTAGTAATTAGTTCAATTGAGTTTTGCCTTGAATGTCATTCTGTACTGCACAGTTTGGTATTTTGACCATATGTAAAATCAAAGCAGCATATTTAGATGAGCTCAAGAACCCGGAAGTAAACTTTTGCTTCTCCAGTAAACCTATTCAGCCCTGTAGACTGTGCCCATTAGTGGCTGCAGAAGCAGAGGACAGAAGCCTTTTAGTTTCTGTATGGGCAGAGGGCAGGCACTTGATAAATGAATGGAGAAGCCATGTCGGCTTCAGAGAAGGAAACAAAAGAACTAGAGGAAGAGCAATGAAAAAAGAGACTGTCAGGGGAAACTGCTGAAAGATTAACTGTAGTTTTCCATTGCTTATTTTGTCTGTTGAGGTTTTTTTGCTGTTGTTTGTTTGTTTCTTGTACGAATACAACTGGATTTGTGTAGTGCTATATCCATTGTTTTCCCTTTTTTTTAAAGAACTGATTTTAAAGCACTATCAGAAATATACCAGGGCAAATCAAGTCTCCTTTTATTAATGTAGTTTAGCTTTCAGTCTGTGTATGTGTCAGAGGAAGAAGTTGCATCAGTGGAAGGAAAGAATACTTTCATCGAAAGATGGCATGGTTGTCCTTGCATGACTGTTGTCTGCTTCATTGATCTGACTTTCTTAAGTTCAAAATTTACACATCTGAGAATCCTTCTGCACCTCACGATATAGAAACCTTCAAAGATTGACTTGATGTTTGCTTCATGAGTTTAAACCTCTCAGCACAAGCAGCATTTCATGGGAGTGTGGAGGAGGAGAACAGAGCCTGATCCTTTCCAACAATGATGAACTCACCTCCATGGTTTGGCTTTGAAACCCTTGGACTTTGGGAAAGTTCAGAACCAAACCTGACTGCTCAGGTTCTTCCTCCGAATAAAAATTAGTCTTAAAGTTATGTTTCAGAACAGTGCTGGAAGCTGATACGAGAAGAGCTAGCTCTCTTAATCGTCATTATTTGATTCCTCCTGACTCTGCTCATTTATTAAAGGAGATGAAATTTAATGAAGATTCAGTCTCAACCTATCTGTAATTTACATAGAGGTTCTAGCAAACTCTACTAATGTACAGAGTTCACAGTAATGGTCCATTTTTTCCTGTAGGTTTCTCTGCTTGGTTTTCACCCCGGCTGTTAGGTAAAATTGAAGCCCAGAAAATCGGATTATTACATCCCAAGGGGCAGGACTGATAAGCAGCACATGATTGTTGATCTGCTTGCTACCCGGTGTTGATGGTGTTTGAGGTGCTGCTGGATGCAAAGCCAATTTGTTAATAATTAGTGCTCATTAGAATCATTTCCTGTTATTGATTTTAAAAGTTTGACAAAGCACTTTTAGGAAACTGCACCCCCCCCCCCCCCAAAAAAAAAAAAA
>Ga0065711_1003704_pt1 | contig 36680 bp, 14 predicted proteins | sample Hoacrofraction12_FD_59098 | JGI IMG/M metagenome (GOLD analysis project Ga0065711, IMG submission 59098) | Hoatzin crop microbial communities from Cojedes, Venezuela - Epithelial fraction 12 v2 (version 2) | ecosystem: Host-associated > Birds > Digestive system > Esophagus > Crop | place... | reverse complement strand
AGGTGACCCTGCTTCGGCAGGGGGGTTGGACTAGATGACCCACAGAGGTCCCTTCCAACCCCTACCATTCTGTGATTCTGTGATTCTGTGAAAGTGTAGCAGCTCAGCTCTGCTTATCAAAAAGCACAGCTCATTTAACATCATCCTGCAGCAGATCAAGAATTTAAAAAAAAAAAAGCATGTGAGAGTCACTTTGAAGATCTTGACCTACACGCTGATCTACTCTTTCATCAGCCAGCTATGCAAAGTTCTTAAGGACCATATTGTAAGTCAAAAGATTGCACTAGATAGCAATCATCAACTGAAATGTTTGATTTATTTTCTTTAATTGAGAACATTTGAAAAAGATTGCTTTAAATCTGTTGTAATGTAAGTAACAGAAAAGTCCAAAATCTTGACTCAGTCCCATGGAGAAATAATTTTGGAGTTCAGAACAATCAAATCAAAAGAGATAAAAAATTGTAGTTATTGCTTCGCTATGTTTAGATACAACTTCAGTATTCAGGCTGAGGCTCCAAAGCAGTTCAAGTGTAGCTTTTCAAAGACAAATCCATCTACCTTGTCCTTCCTTAACCTTAGATCTTAAAACCTATTGTTAAATTTTGTTTCTTTGGTAAATAACAAAAAGCTAAAACCAGAAGGTATTTAGTGTTACGTATTTAGTATCAGTGTGTTTGTAACATAGTACCTTTCAGTTTAATTAGACTCATATCTCTTTGTCAACCGATGTCAGAAGCCAATCTCTACTCATTAACATAGCAACAGGCTATCAGTTTAAAGATAAGACAGGAGGTCTGTACCATTATCAAGAGGAAATATCTTATTCCACACTTAACATGAGGTTGCACCTGCCAATCTCTCTTATCCAATGAAATTTGTGTTCCTGAAACACAGGGTGAGAATCCCTAATAAATGGTCCACAGCTTCCCAGAAAATCCTATGCTTATCCAAGAGATGATACTGAAAAACTAACAAATAGCTCTAGCTTTTTAATGATTGTATTTCCAATTACAAGGCACATAATAAAGAATAAGCTGATACTTGGAAAAGAAGAAAATAACATAGGTTTACTGAACAAATTCAAACAGTCACTTATTTCTTCTTCCACAACCCATACTTGTCTTCTTTCTCCAATTGTCAGGGTATATCCTATCTGTTTTTCTTCAACCGTTCGTATGTGTTATATCCTGTCTTGACTAGTAAACCTATTGTTTATGCTTTCAAGAGTGGGGCATTCTACCATGTGTTTTATATTCTGTTCGTACCATACTTCTAAATGCTATAGAGTTGAGAAGTAATGTCTTGTTTGCATTTAGCTAAGGCTTACCTTTAGATGTCCTTCTTGTTCGCACTGTCCTTACAGGATTCCTTTTGTCAGTGTAGTTTCTTGTTCTCCCATGAACCTCCACTAAATCTGTCAGCACTTGCCATAATGTGTGTTAACAGAAGCATGAAAGACTTTGAGAAGCTCCACTGTTATTCCAAACAGCAATAGAGTGTCATTTCTTGGCTTCTTGAATTTGCACTTCAATATACTACAAATTAGAAGATTTATGGCTGGTTATCATGGTAGCCATAAAGTTTATAATAGATAAATGCATGGAGTTCTAAATTATATGCATGACAGGGCTGAAATATCATCCTGCAATATTTATATCTATACAATATCTATATTGTTACTTAATCATTATAATTTTATTTTTAAAGGATCAGTGTGATCATAAATGAGAACAGGCTTCAATTCCCCAGTTACACACTACTGAGAATCTTCTCACATGGAAGACACTGTGAAAGAAAATGGTCTCATAATAAGGTACAGGCATGTGTTTTACGTTCCTTGCAGTGGGATAACGAGCAATATGCTTTAACTGAAAAACGCTGATACCAAAATGGTGCCAAAACCTTGTGTCTTCTGATTCAGAAGAATCGCAAAATTTTAGTGTTTGCTGAGTCAGCACAACAGGCAAACAAATTCATCCAGCATAGATTCTTTTTCCAGGAAACAAGAACTTCAACATCTAATAATCATATTACAATCAAATTTATTTCTCCACCTTCTGTGTGTTCAATTCACTTAAAAAAACAGGAATACAAGTTCAAGATAATCAACATTTATAGTATATTCAATATTTCTTAATCAAAGGGTAACAGTGATTACTATACTATTTAAAGAATAATAAAACTAGTCTCCTACTCAGTTTTAGTTTATTGTTCAGGCCAAAATTTCCAGATATTAAAGTCAACCTAAAGTTATATCTCTTCTGTATAAAGATATGACAAATCTTCTACAGCAATAGACTATAAAACTGCCTAACCTGAACTGGCAGTAACAGCTTCTCAGTATAAAATACAGCGTAGTTAATCAAGCTAATAAAGGTCATGTTTGAGAAGCAGGGTAAGCAGTATTAACAATAATTAACATTTTAGTCAACATAAATTTAACAGTTAGGAAAAGACAATAAAGGAGCTTGACATATTTCTCTCCAATCCCTCTCATTAAGAGCAGCACTCATTTACTACTTCAGTAGTTTATTAAAATAGAAAATATAGAATCATTATATTATAGGGATAGGATTTTTAGAGCTACTGATGTTGAAAATAGGCAATATTTACTTAAGAAAACACTTTTCTTCTCATGCATCATCTTGTTCTGGCATTTGCATAGCAATGAAAAGTAGCAGGAATTTCAAAATTCTCAGACACGTCCTTTACAAAAATGTGAAGTCATGGAACTATGACAGTTGTGATAATATACCATACTGCCTCTGCACCACACATTGCGGGATGTAGTTTGAGGAATAGATGATTGTATTTTGAAATTTTGAAGTGCAGCATGTTGATACCAAAAGACAAATATGTTGTGACAAAATACACAAAATGAGGGAGATCATCAAAATGACAGATTCTAGCCACGGCCATGATATTCTGATTCATGTTGCAAGGTTCAGTCAGTTGCACTGTGTTCGATGCTGCTGGAGTAAGATGTCATTTCACAGAAGTAAAGCATCGCAAAATAGCTAATCCTGCAGTGGCAAATTGCCAGGCTTCAGGCTGTACCTCTGGTATTAGTTATTGCCACTATCCCAGCCAATAAATGACCTCATCACCCCAACTGGGACTGAGCAAGGATTAGCATGTCACATTCTGAGGTCGCAATTAGTGTGGTTATTAGCAGGGTAACACCTCAGGGAGCCGAGGAGGGTAATTTAGCATTACTGGAGAGAAACACAAGATTTCCTGCTGTGGAATCACACTGTCTTGGACAGCACTAACCAACGTTTTTTAATAAGGCTATATAATGACAATTTGCACTTCAGACTAATTTTCAAAGTTTCTTAGTCCAAAGCCATTGCTTCTTTATAAATTTATCTCACTTCAATAGCTATTATGGTGATTCTAATTTCCAGTGGCATGGCAATGTCATACAGAGTCAGCAGCTCATGATTAGATGTTACAGGAAAACATAACTAGATATGAAATTTTAATATTGCCAAATGTATTATTTATTATATATTTCTGTCTGCATAAGTTTCCTGTACTTAATGGGTATTTTTCAGACCTCAAAACTGTGTAATGTCTTTGAAGGTTAAGCTCAATCATCTTTCACCTCTCTCAAAGTCTAAATAAACTCTTTTGTTTCTTTGAGTTTCCAAATACTTCTGTAAAGGGTTTAGAAGTTAAAGAAAATGCTGTTGGGTACTTTGTCAGCTTAATAATCTTAAATGAATTATTTACAGCCTTGAAGGGAAATTATTCTGAAGGTCAAGTTTATATTAAAAACATAGAGTGTCAAAAATAGTTTGAAAAGGGTAACTAGTTTGTTTCTGTCTTGCAAAGCTACAGGTTGGACATTAATAGTGGAGTTACAACCTCCAAAGGAAGGGAAGCTACTGGTTAATTTTACATGCAAGACATTGTAATTTCAACACACATGTCAAAAGCTAATCAAGAATTTCAAACATGACACTACAGGAGATGAAGAGGAGTTTTTTGTGTTAATATCTTCTTAATGTCTAAAGACGTATGATTAAAAGGGACATAGAGAGGTAGATATTGGAACCTCCCTCTATCTTTATTCTCCACACTACACATAGAAAGCAGAATATAACCTCTTTTTTTATTAGCTCCTGCTATTGTCAAATGAAAGCACAGCTAACTAATTTGATTTGTGATTAAAGTAACTCCCTGAATTAGAATTTCTAAGTGGTTAAAAGTCGAACTTCCCGTATGAAAATCTAATGAAAAAAAGATAGCGTGGTGGGGTTTCTGATTGTAAAATCAGGAGAATTATGCCTGATTTGATATAGTGTTCTCCAAAATGTATTCCACCTTATCTAGCTCTTCATGATGAAATTCATTGGCATCTTGTGATTCAAAAATAAATTTTTTTCTGTATTAGTGCTTGGTTGCTGTGCTCTTTCTCAATTGTTTTTAAGAAAACACCACTTTTTCTCTCACAAATTTATTGAATAAAAGCTTGCAATGAAATATTCATGTTATACAACAGAATAAAAATGAGGTGATACCTACAATGTGGACTGCCTGTTAAGTAACAGCATTATTTTTGAAGTACAGCAGTAAGTGATTCTGTGATTCTATATGTGCTCCTACTTCATTAGCTTCTTCTGGACTGCGTAAAAGACGAATCCTGAACCTGACTATATAATAGAATGGTACTTGTACTTGTACTTGTAGCAGGTACCTAAACTTAAAATGCTTTCTGAATTTAAAAAAAAAAAAAGCAAAATTGTAGCAAACTAGAATGTATCACACTTATCATCTGTGTTCCTATAAACACAAATAATTCAGTCATCTAAAATTCTACTTGATCTAGAAACAGTTGCTCCTGACATTGTTGGCCTCACTTCCAGGGTTATTTGATCATGCAGAGGAAAGTGCATGCACAAATATAGAGGTCTTCTGGTGCCAATGGGAGTTTTATCATTATGTTCAGTGTTACTGTCTTGAAGTTTTCCCTGTGTTCTACCTGTCTGCCTTATCAAAACCCAAGATTACAGGGGTGACAGTCATCATAGGGAATTATTTGTTGATAAGATTTCTATGGAGAGCACTACCACCTTCTCCATCTGTATTGACATTTTCATTCGTTTACAAGGAATTTTAAATGGTACTTGAAATTTATAAAATGTCACATTTACTGCAAACTGAAATGTATTATAGCTGTTGTCTGTGTTCCTCTAACTACAACTAAATAGAAGATTATTGCTAGTTGGTGCTTTTTCTCCATCCTACAAATTCGCTTGCTGGAGTTGAACTAAAGCTGTATTGCAGAAGATATTTCAACATCCTCGTTGATTATAAGGGAAACACTAGCTGTGTTTATTGCTGCTGACATACATTTAAGTATACACTCATTTAAATTTTTTATTGTTATAACAAATATAGTTGTTTTTATTTTTTAACATGATTCTTGAAATATGATTTCAAGAATCATGATTCTTGCTGTTCTGTTCTCCTCTGTCACAATTACCACTGATAAACTGGCAAACAGTGCAGGAGGACAGAGGCTTCCATCCTCTATCAGATTTATTTCATCACACATAAGAAACTATAACCAGGGAAGTTCAGTCAAGGTGACTACACCCTCCACAAAATCAGAATCTTTAAATTCAAAGAAAATTCATTAAATACCTCATTTCAGACCAGGATATAACACCTTGGTGTCATTTGTTTATGAAGAATGCTTCTCATTCAGTGAATGCTGATACTTGCTTTCTGATATTGCTTCTTTTCTTTCCCAACAGGGTTAGAATTTTCTTTTTATTAACATCCTGTTTATTAGAAAACTATTTTTTTTCCAACCAGGAAGAGAAAACGAAAGAGATCTATTTTTGAGGTTCTGCAGAAAAGTAAATCCACTGCTCACAGGAGCTGCTTTCTTTGTAGGAACTGCTGACAAAATGGATTCAACCCATGCTATAAACACTGTTTTGAGTCAGGTACACCATCCTTTATGTCCCAAGCTCTAGCTGCTTGTCATATCCTGCCATCCAAGCTGACATCAGGTGAGATTCTGATGAGTAGAAGTTAATGTGTGGCCAACAACACACCATTTTACACAGAGCGTTCTCAGTCCTGGAACCTACTGGCATGAACAAATAGTATGCCTGGATATTGCAAATCTTTAACAGTATAACTTCTATCTATTACACATTGTGTCATATACAACTGAAGCATACTGTACTCAGCACTCATTCTGTTTTCTAATGTTGGACTTTCCAGCAACTGATATACCTGCCAGTGTTTGTTCACCTTAGAAATTATGCACCCAGCAGCTCCCCCTTGGTCTCCTGAACTGAGGAGTGTGACATTTTCAGGCATTCTCTGCTTCACTGCTTTCTCCTTCAGCCTCTGCTGACCTGGATAGGGAAGACAGATCTCCCCAGACAGATGGCTTACAGACACCTAACAGTACTGCTTTAAGTTCCCCCAGCGTGTCCTTTACTCTTTGTCTCTGCTGAAGAAAAACATGGAGCATTATGACTTTCCCATCCAGCCTTTTTCTGGCTCTTGAAAATTGTTAAATCTGAGTCTCCAAAACAGGGCTTCTGGGAAGTCAAATAGGATCCCCTGTTTGGGTAGCACAATCTGCTCCTACCAGCTTGCAGTCTAGCATGCAGGAAGAACTACTTGGATGGATCTGCATGAGAAACGCTGTGCTCAACAACTGCTTTCCTTTCTTAGAGCTTAAAGATGTGCTATAGCTCTCTAGATTTAAAGAATTGCTCCATTTTGGCACATAGTTTAGGGTTCAAATTTGTATTACAATATATACAACTGAAAACCAGCAAGTGCTTCACTGCACAGCCAACATTTTAGGTGATAAACAGATGCAGTTTCCCAGAACTGTGGGGAACTGCTGTTCGCCTCAGTTCACAGTCAGTAGTACAGACCAGAAACAACAGTGTTTGTAATTTTAAGTACAATTAAATGAAATAATATGAAAAATGTTACTTGTACATCACACAGAAAAAGATAACTGTGATACCTTTTGAATGGCTGAGATTTTATTAAAACTGCATAAACATTTAATTCATGGCATCTAAATTACCAAGAATCTTAGTATCATACCTGGTGCATGTCAGGAGCTTATTGAAAAATATAATTTGTCTACTGGAAATGATTTACTTTGGAATGGGGATTCACACTGCTGAATACTACATAACAAGAAAAAAACCAAAATCTGGAATTTTTATTCTATAACATTGTAAGTTGTAAATCAATGACAAGATTATATATAGAAAGGATTTTCTTTAGAAAAGAAAAAATGGAGAATTCTGCAGAAAAAAATGTCGATAATAATTTTTTCAGATAGTCTAGATGATGTGAATACGACAAGATAAAATTATGGCCCCAGAAATACTGATTTGTGCTTTGCCATTGACTTCCACATAACTGAGGTTTAGCCTACAAAAGCAGTAAATTCTTTCCTTCAGAGGCTGAACTATGATGTCATTAAAAGGAAGATTAAAAAACTTTCTTTTTTTTCTAATGATATACAGCACATAATACGGTTTAAACCAATCATGTCTCAAACATTTGCATGAGATTTTAGTCACTGGTAGCAAGAACACTGAAGGAGTGTCTCCAAAGACTCAAATTTCTGAAGAAGCAGAGATTGATGACTGCAGTAGGGTTTACATTTCATGTAAGAGATGGTGACATGCAACAGAATTATATAGTAACATACAAGTTCACAGATAACATTAATGGAGGACTCCCCAAAAAAAGAGTGTAATATGGCTAAGAAATACAGCAGAAAAATTTAATAGCTGAATAAGAAACACAGACTGAAACTTTCATTCTGTGTGTATTCTGGGTCAGGGAAATGTAAAAGGCCCTTTTGTTTTCTTAGAACATCATTATTGGAGCTCTCCTCCTCTCACAAAGAGGGAAATATCTTTGCCAGTTCCCTGCAGCAGAATAAGACTAATTCCAGCATTAGATAACAAAAATCATTATTCAGGAGTTATGAAACCTTCCACAGAAGCCAGCGGAGCATTTCTGATGGTATATCAGTATATAATAACCCCTGGAAGATTGCTTAGTCAACTCCACTTCTTGATCATTTGAGCATAAACTTAGACGTGAAGAACTCAAGCCATTTCTTTACATAGCATACTGCAGACCTAGTTCTCAAATTTGTAAAGCTCTTTGGATGCAAATCTCTCACCCTGGCAACGATCTATGAACTATTATTTTATTTTCTGAGCTGCAGGAAAGGACTAGGAAGGCATCATGAAGAATTTTAGAAGGCAAACTTTTGTGGGTTTTGTCAATGTATTGCAAAATATCAAGCAAATGACTTCGTTAATATGAAATGAAATTTGGAAGGCATACAGCTGTGTTAGCACTTTCTGAAACTGAAATTTATGTTTGAAAATGCATACAGAACATACTTGACGTCAAGGTAATTCTGAGCTTGGGTGTAACATAAATAGATTTTTAGGGGATTTGTATTTTTGCACAGCCACTTCATAATTTCTGAACATGTGGTGTTACCATGTAGATATAAGTAGAGTAAACCAGAGGCTGTCATAGAACTACAAAGATTCAGGGACTGTAGGAAGTCCATCCACATTACCCCTTAGCCTATCTGTAAAGGCTTCCAGCTGAGAAACACTAATTGACTGCTTGAGCAATTCTAGTCTTTCTCAAGATAAAACTGAATGGATTAGCTTAAATCATCAAAAATGGAGGACATAGAAGTGCTAATGTGGTCACTCAAAGCAGACGATTGTCATTTTCCAACTAAAGCAGTAGATGTCTACCAAAAGGAATTCTCCCTCATTGCTCTTTTTCTTTCAGCGCTTACTTTAATCTCTTTAATATTTGTACTGGAAAACAGTGCTGTTAAGAAGGTTGGGAAACAAGGATTAAATGTGTTGTGATATCCTATCAATAGTGTCTCTTTATTGCAGGGAATTATTTCTGAGCTTCATCTGAACTACACCATCTTCCCAAGCGGAAATATTTGCAGAAACTTAAGTTTAGATTCTTTTCAACTCAGTTTAATGTCAATTACGCATTTCAAGACCAGAGTACAAAGAGAGGAAAAAAAAGGAAACAAAAGAAAAGAGAAATTTGTCACTTTCCTAGACTTCTTCCTATTTATCTCCATCGTCCCTTAGACAGGAAAACAAAAGAAATATATGATATATGCATGCATTTGAGCCAGGTGAGAATAGATAGGCAATCTGAACAGATAAAAAGAAAAAAGCCTTCAATATTTAGTAGATACAAGAAAGTACCTTAAAAAAATAAACATAGGAAATTCCTATAACAGATACATCAATGAAATAGCTTTATTTGAAAGTTTGTTATCCTGTCTTAGAACTAATGCATCTCAATATATTTAACTTCTTTAATATATGTAAAATTGGAAAAAAAATGCTGACTGTGATACAAGATCTAAATATCAATGTAAAAATGGCACAGAGCTATAATTTCCAACCTATTCTGAAGACCTTATAATTACACAAATAATCGTAGTTTATTCTTTAATTAATTTCCAGTGTTCATTTTATTTGCTTAAACCAGTTTAGTGGATAAAGAAGCTAAATAAATTAGTGAACAGTTGAGGAGTGGGGTAAAGTGTCCACCTTCCAAGAAAAATGATGTACAGTTCCAGGGTAGAAGAAAGGCTTGTCTTTATTAGGATGCCAACCATTACTCCTGTTTTACATGTCCATGAAATAGACAAGCCATTTCTCAAAATGGAGGAGGAAATATTCCTTTTAAAACATTGCTGGTTTATAAACCAGGTAATTCACTCCTCTTTTTTACTGTAGCCAGTTACCTGCAAAATACTTCTGTAGGTCACCTCACTTCATCCTACTGAAATTCTGTGTTGAAAGAACTAATCTGAACACTAACTGAGGAAGAAAGGGAAACAGCGTGCACACGTCTGGCAAGGTCCCTAAAACTTCCTAGTTTCTAAATGCATGTGCATTTGAACATGTACCCCTTCCTTTTCCCTCTTGCACCCCGTTACAGTACCTTTTCTAATATTTTTGTGGGGCTTTGTGAATGGAAAGTTTCATAATGCTAAATGGGACGGTATAACATAAAGTTAGTATCCTTTCAGTTTTCATTTCTTTTAATAAAGGTTGTTGTTCTTTTATCTGAAAAGCAGGATGTTTTCTGCTTTACACTTCTTTCTAAGGGAAAAAAATATGTATTCCAGTACAATTACTGTATAAAACCTGAAATCTTATAGCTAGCTTTCAGGTTAGATGTAGGAAGCCTTGGGGGAAAAAAAATCATTCAGAGCTCCATTGATTTCCAGCACTTTTGCCCTCGGTTCTAATACTTGACTACTTACATTTTTAAAGTGCTTTAGGGATTTGTATAAAATCCCCAATAGATTTCACAAATTCAATGACAAACCTCACCAAAGAGTTGTACATGCCATATTCCCTAAGTATTTCTACTTAAATGCTTCATTGAAAGAACTCTGAATAACCTTAAAAAAGCTCCTCAAGATTTTCTGTTCAAATATCATCTCAAACTGTGCTCATTATGGCTATAAAATGTGACCAAATATATTTCCTTTGTGTTTTTAATCACCTCTTAGATAACTAATAAAGATTTAGAATGAAATACGCTCTCTTTCATTTGTTGCTGCTACAAAATAGAAAGGAGAAGAGCAAGCTAAGCAAAATAATAGGGAAAAAAGGTTTTGAAAAGATAAAGAAAAAATACGTAGGTTGAACTAAAACAGCAATAGTTCCCTACTGCAGTTGTTTGGGATTTTATTTGATTTTTAATGTTTGGGGATTGCTTTTTTTATTTTAGCATTTGAAGCTAATTGAGAATTTTCTCTCAACCCTTCAATTATTGTTTGAGAACAATAATTGAACATGACACCAATGAGAAAGTTAACTTATTTGTACTCCTTTGGGATAATTTTAAACCAGAAACTGCTGTATAATGTTCTGGCTTGCAGTTTGCAGAAAGTGGTTATGACTGCATTTTCCCATCAGGCACATGGTGTTCTGCAAGGGGACAGAGGCAGAGGAAAGGGGGATGTGGTGCAGTGTTCTACTGAATTTCAGTAGGAAAGGCTTGACAACAAATTTCATAAAGATAGAATAAACAGTTAGTCCCTGTAGATGCTGGGAACCCAGCTTTTGTGCAGCTTTGGACAGACTGTGGATGGATTTTCCCACGGTGTGTTGCAGAGATCCCATCATGCGGAGGTTCAGCCTCCCTCCCATACCATAGTGCCTTCAATGTGTGTAAAAATCAAACCGGCATATCTTCTCTTGACAGGCTGGAATGCTGTCTCTGTCATAAGATCCAGCAGCTTGAAGTGTAGGCTGAAACGAGGTACTTCAGCATGTTCCCTTACAGCAGCTGCTCATGCAACATATGAGCTTTTGAGGCCCAACAGAGCAGACATGGTTTGTCCAGTGTCACCAACTCCTTGGATATAACATCTTCTCCAAGGCTCTCAGTACATATGGATTGAAACACCGCTTATTTTAAGAGCTGTTGTAAACCCAGAGGTTCAGCTAGCATATGTTGTCCATAAAACATCTGTACATCAATTTCAAGCATACAATTGTCTGATCAGCAGTAGCAGGTGGAAAAAAAGAAACCAGCTAAAGTATAATTTGATGCGACAAATGCAATGCTCATTTAAAGGAAAAGAAAACCTTCAAGATAAAACAAGATCAGAATATTTAGTAGGTATACAAATACAAAACAGGGTGCAGAAGAACTCTAAAAAATGAATGGTGTGTTTAAATGCATGAAAAACCAGAGCATTTACTGATAAAGCGTTAGAATTCAAACACTATTAGCTGATCACAGCTTCAGCAATGGTGATAAAAATTTCAGATAAAATTTCAATCAGCAAAACAACAGCTTGAAATCATGCTGCAAGTTTTAGGAGACTAGAAGTCTTTCTAGCTTCATTCTTTTTTCCATCTCTGTACATTTATTGAAGATGAGTGTATATAAAGATACAAATGTGTGCATTCCACTTTATACACACATACTTGGTATAAGTTGTCATTTTCTTATTCCGTAACTATGCTTCAACAGCATAACCAGGACTGAAAAACAAAAATAAAGTCCTTCAAGATTTTTGCGATAAACTTGTTCTCTCTGTGCATTGCACCATTTTACAGCAGATTAAGAAATGCTTTTCTGAAAAGGCCTTCAGAAGTACTTCTGAAGGTCTGTGAAGAAATCAGAGCTATTGATATGGAACTTGTATATCCTACCAAATTTATATGGTTTTTTTCCCTACCTCTATAAGAAGTAAAAATCCCACCTTTTGTCATTTTGGATTTTGAAAGATTCATATATTACATCTGTTTTGAATAAATTTATCTTGTATTCTACTACTGATAGCATTTATATGAGAAAACCTTTAGAATAAGTGCGGTACATTTTTCAATTTTAGTTACACGTAACATCCCAACATAATCAGAACCACCTATATTACAAGGCAAACCAAAGCAAACCAAACCGAAACTTTATTCATATTCTACTTTATTTGAGGTTTTGCCAAAAGAAATCACTCTCTGTTCAGAATCTTAGAACATTATTTTTTTAGTGTACATTCAATAAATCACTAATAAACAAATGTTCAACTCTTCAAAAAATATTCTTGAACATCTATTAGGTGCTAAAATCATACATTTCTTCCTGACAGTTCATGACTTACAAGTTCATAAAGGTTTTGTTAAGGGCTTTGTGACAACTCGTATACTTCAAAAGTGTCATTCTATTTTTATATGCTTGTATGAAATATGTCAGAATAGATCACATGGGGATGTAGAGCCAGTTTATCAGACAATAAGAGAAAGATTATTAGTGACGGTGGTCTAACAGCTAATAGTACCCTACAGAGTTAAAACATAATTATCCTTTAATATATGACCGATGTAGTTACGTCTCTTGGTTCTGACCTTCAAGAGTACTGGTGACATTTCTTAAAATGCTTAGAATGGTTTATTACACTGTATGTTGGCTGCTCATTGTCTTGTAACCACTTAAAATATCTAACCATGTCACTTGTTGATGTCAAATATTAGAGGGCTGCTTTAAGTCTGCACATTATGTTACAGCTTGCATATAGCTAACAGAGAATAGAGATGTTCAGAAAAAAACACGAGGCTCAAAATGAAATTTATTAGTCAACTTTACTAACTTAATTCATCTGGGAATTATCAAGACATTACACGCAGTTGAGGCCAACACAACTTTTTGAACTATTTCTGATCTATCCCACTGGTAAAGGGCATAAATTAGTTCTTTAGAGCTGATCTATTTTTAAGGTAGCACGGCCCTTACTTTAAATACAGGTTAAAGAGTTAGAAAAGACAGATTTTCTTAACACAGTGCTGGATTTTAAGAGGATTGATTCCATTTCTAGCATGTTTCAGTTACTCCATTTCCAAACTTCAGTTAATTATTCTACAATGGTGCAAAACCTCCAGCCTGATAGCTACCAGAAATGGCTTTACACAATTTCTTCTACTTAAAATACAGTGGTTCAAGACACCAGATTAACCAATTGCGTCTTGCAGATTTTAATGTATTGGGTTCTACAATGTCTTTACCTGCATGCAGACATCACTAGAAACACACCAAGAGAGACAAGGTATCTGTTCAGCGTCTCCACCTGAGAACAGTCTACATAAGTCTGTTGCTGTCATCTCCAGAGTCACCCACCATTTCAACAACTTTTTGGCCAGCACAAGGTTATTCGGGCAGACACTCTTGACTCCAGATTTTTTCTCTTGGGAGGTTTAAAGAACGTGCAGTGGTGAGAAGTAGTTATAAGCAAAAACTCCTCACACTCACAAACAAGCAACCTTTGCACGAGTTTCAAAAATGCTATCATTCTTAGCAAGCAACACAAAAAAATGGAACAAAAATAGTTACATTTTGTGTCTCCCATTCCCTCATTAGCTAATTAATGAGCTTTTACCCTTAAAAAGAAACAGGCCTTCCTCTGATAATCTTCTTCTCCCACATTTTCCAGCCCCAAGAATTTGAACATCTCTTCTATCGTTTGTCACCTCTGCCCATTTTTTCTTATTTGAGGAATGTTCATTCCCAGCCAGCACTCTGGGGGCTGATTCTCCCATCCATGTCTAACTGTTTAGTGAATTAACTTTTTACTCTGATCACATAATTTGAGATTAAAAACCTCTCTCTGAGCTTAAATGCCTTTAAGAAGCCATTTTCTGATGAATATGCATTGTACGTATTTTTAGTAAAATGGGTGCACGAAGGCACTTCACAAACCAGTAGTGCTCACAAATTATTTTCATAGTGTGTTAATCAAAGACAGGAAACAGTCCCATAATCTTCATATACTCTTCCAGCAAGTGAACAATTTCCTCAGCAGTGGCCAAAATTGTATATAGATTACTTATACGATATTTTAAGAGGTCAGCTTTTCCTATTTTTGTGTATCTGCCTATTCAGCTACTTGCAACTAAAGTGAACCCTTTGAGACCTCGCAGCCATTTTAATACAGCTACCCAGGCTTTCAAGAATCATACTTAAAAGCTTCAAATGTAATTAATTTCTTTATGCTTCAATGTGATTAATGAGTAAATATTTTGGTTAATAAAGCCTACATGAGGAATATAGCAATGGATCATGGACATATTCGAACAGAACTGGAAAGTATATTTATTTTAAAAAATCAGAATTAGAATTTGGATATTTTTTAATAGGAACTGCAGTGTAGTATTCAGTCACACGTGGCAAATTTCCTTCAGGTAAAAGCGGTGTAAAAGTAATTGTAATGGCAAAAGAAGAATTAAAATATATTTTAAATTACTTTTAAATGTTTCTCTTTTAAGTCATGCAGTAACCTTTCTCCTATACTTCATACTAGGGTTATATATTTCTGTAGAGCACTTCTGATAATATTCAGCTGTTGACAATCTTCAAAATACAGAACTCAAATAATTTAAACATGAGTGTCCAAACAGGGAGATACTAATAAAAAACTAATAGTTGCATTATTGAATTACATTAATATATTCTAGTGCTCACCATCCTAATGCAATATAAGTAACACTCTTTTCTAGTAGTCTCCATGGAAACATGGCAGTATTATGATGTTATCTGAGTTTATTTACTATATTTACATTCTAGAAGAGGTACTCTTGAAGCCTAGGAAGAAAAAAAATCTTCCTCCATTCCAGTGTAATAATCTATCCAGGTTTCCGTAGTAAGCATGTCACATTTTTCGAGAGTTAGGAAAGTCAGTACTGTCAGTGAAAAAAGAAGACATTCATTGAAACTCAGACTCACTTTGTCATAGTCAGAGTCACAGCAGAGCTGCTGGAGCTTACCTTTTGCTTTTACTTTGAAGGCAGTGACAGAAGGGACAGCACACCACAGCAAAACTTGGGATCTTGCCCAGAGTGTTCTGAAATACCGTCGGGTTTGGAATCAGGCAGCCTGAAAAGTGAAACTCTGACAATGCAGAAGTGTGACCCTCTTCAAACAGACGTGGTGGAAACTAAGTGGGAGGTCAGGGGGATTGTGAAAAACAAGGTCTGAGACAGCAGTGGGAGACCGTCTTCAGTATCTATGGCAGCCTCCAGTGGCACAGTGCTGTCTAGTGACGCTATGCAAAGTTACAATTAAAATATAAAGTTTTGCTGCTCTGCAGTTTCAAAGAAAAGCTGTTAGGGGAATATATGAATAAAAGTATTAAAGAATAAAGCACTAATTATTACTTCTACTCACCCTGCCATGGCCCTTACAGTTCAAGTATGTGGTCCAATATATCGCTGCATGTTGGGCAGTCTGGTATCGACACCTGCAGTCACTGTAAAATCCTCTCCCTCCCTGTCGTCCAGCCCTTGGTCCATGTCTCCATGGGGCCTATGACCTGTGACAGATCTTCACTTTGTTATTTTTTATATACAGTGCTGTATTTACACACATATTGTACATACATACAGTACTGCATATACATGTTCTTGAGTGGGTAGACTACTGCTAAAATTTCTCAAAACCATTCTTTCTAGATGTGTCAGTTTCTGAAATAAGCAGTTTTACTTGTTTACCTTAAAACAAGAAGAGATAAAAATGAAAACACTAGCAATTATTAATAACCAAACCAAATTGGAAGTTACAAGCTGTCGTGGTTTGGCCCTGGCCAGCAACAAAGGACCATGTGGTTGCTTTATTGCCCTTCCCCCCAATGGGGTGGGGAGGAGAATGGAAAGAAAAAGGGAAAACTTGTGGGTCGGGATAAGGGCAGTTTAAAAGAACAGCAAACAAAGCGAACAGTAGCAACAATAATACTGATAGGAAGAATAACACAAAACAAACAGAGGAAATGCACAGAGCAACTCTCACCGTCTGATGCCCTGTGCGCTCCCGAGCTGCGATTCCCTTCCACCTGGGCAGCTCCCCCACCCAGAACCCAGCATGACTGCACATGGTATCCAATACCCTGTTTTGTTTCACCAGTTTGGGTCAGCGGGACCTGCTGTGTCCCCTCCCAGCTTATGGTGAAAATTAACCCTACCGTGGCCGGACCCAGGACACAAGCAATTAAAAAATATAAAAGCAATGAAATGATAAAAATATAGTTACGTAAATTGCTTACAGAAAGAACCTTCTTTCCTTCAGTGAGCTGATTTATTGTTGTTATCCTGCAATTGCAGTAGTTGGACTTGTGGATCTCATGCTCTCAATAAGACATTTTTGCTTTACACCTTAGCTCCCTTAAGGCTTTTCTACAGGATTTAGATCGGTGTCATGTTTCACTGCAAATCCTTCTATTTCCTCCTAAATAGGAAGCCACCTTTTCCATCCAAATGCAAGTTGTTTCTCTTCAGTGGGGCTCTTTGGTGTACCAGGATCCACCTCCTGCATCTAAACGATTGTTAAATAACTGGTTACATCAACGAAATCTAAATCTCTTCTTCCTGCATTTGATAACTAGCTGATGACACTATTTAATCAGGAATGCATGCTTGGAATGAACGTTACCCAATCTCTTTCTTATGCACACTGTTACTGATATGTGCTAGGGAGTCTACAGATTTGATTGACACTCTAGCTTTTCGGATGAAGTTTAAATGCAAATTCTATGAATTCTGTTGGTCTCAGTTTACATATTTCAAGATGTCCATTTCCCAGGTCATGGATAAATGTAGAGACAGAATATGTACTGCATGCCTGGTTCAGTTCTACCAGCACTTTTGCATCTTTGCAGTTCAGTATTTTTAACTGTGACAAGTCTTAACTGACACCAAGCTTATCAGAAACTGATCAAGTTCTTTACCTTCATGAAATCTTTCAATGCTGTCATTGCAGTCGCATTGACACAGTATTTGGAAAGGTGAACAAAACGCCAGCTAACTGTAATAATACATGTGTTAAGACAAGATAGAGGAGTTTCAAGTGTTAAATGCCTATATTTGCTTAGAACTGGGAATAATTCTTTCACTCTGGATTCTTTCAAAAGCATTCCTCTCCTAGTAACCTCCACTAATTAGTTTGTGTTACTGATTTTATTTTCTGAAAGGGTCTGGGAAACTTCTTTTGTTTGATTTATACATTATATTGACAATAATACTTGCATGCACCTTATCTTCCCAGAGCAGAGTGTCTTCATGTGCATCTGTTCATAACTAATATTTGAGGGAAAATGACTGCATTAAAATCAACTCACTTGTTTCTATAGAGTGTATTAATTTATATGATACTATTACATACTACTTTAAAGGGGTAATATCCGATTAGATTCCCTGTGGTAAGCTGAGATAGTTCAAATTCAGATCCTTCAGTCTGCATGAAAAGTGAACTCAATAAAAATTATTTACAGTGCTAAATGCACTACAAGGAAGAGACTAAAGTTAACCTATGGGTGCAATGCTGAGATCAATATAAGAATAAAGGATACATAGCTTAGAACAAAATAGTGCATCTGTAGTGGATAGATATTTTTCCATTTCTGAGCAATATACTTTCTGAAGACTGAAACTATTTGTATCTTTGGTCACAGATGAAATTCTTCTAAAAAACATTTCATGAGGTATGAGGGTGTTCTGAAGCTTGTATCTGATTTTATGAGAATTGGTGCAATCTGGTTGGGTGGAATCATTCCTGATTACGTGAGAACAGAACAGCACCATTTTAACCAACTCGTCTAGAAATATGATGAGACTACTTCTACCTCCAATTTCTATGTGCAATGAAAGTATCATGGTAACAGCTGGTGGTGTTTCAGTACTTGTGCTTTTTATTTTATCTCTACTCAGTGAGTATGAAGAGAAGTTAAAATGACATAAGGACTATTCCAATTAGCATATGATGAATAGAGGCAGAAGTTATCCATTTTGGCAAGTCAGAGGTGAAATTCTATTTTGTCTTTGTACCCTACTTTAAGAATATTTTCTAGAAGGATAGTTTTGCTTATACAAATCATAGAATCATACCATAGTTTGGGATGGAAGGGACTTTTGAAGGTCATCAAGCCCAACCCCCCTGCAAAGAGCAAGGACAGCTTCAACTAGATCAGATTGCTCAGAGCCCCTTCCAACGTGAACCTGAATGTTTCTAGGGATGGGCATTTACCACCTCTCTGGGCAACCTGTTCCTGTGTCTCACCACCCTCACTGTAAGAATTTTTTTCTTTATATCTACTCTAAATCTACCCTCGTTTAGTTTAAAACCATTACTCCTTGTTCTATCACAACAAGCCCTGCTAAAAAGCCTGTCCCCATCTTTCTAGTAAGCCCCCTTTAAGTACTGAAAGGCTGTTATAAGGTCTCCCTGGAGCCTTCTCTTCTCTGGGCTGAACAACACCAACTCTCTCAGCCTGTCCTCACAGGAGAGGTGCTCCAGCCCTCTCGTCATTCTTGTGGCCTCCTCTGGTCTGGCTCCAACAGGCCCATGTCTTTCCTGTGCTGAGGGCTCCAGAGCTGGATGCAGGGCTCCAGGTGGGGTCTCAACCAGAGCTGAATAGACGGGCAGAATCACCTCCCTCGACCTGCTGGCCATGCTGCTGTTGATGCAGTTCAAGATACGGTTGGCTTTTCGGGCTCTGAGGGCACATTGTTGGCTCATGTCCGGCTTTTCATGCATCAGTACCCCCAAGTCCTTCTCGTCAGGGAAGGCTCATACAAGAAGAAGCAATGCTCATACATAAAGAATTTCGACAGCAGAGACATAATTTTCTGCATAATTGAGTTGTGCAAATAGAATATAATTGTGGATTTGGGATTTATGTTTGTTTTTTTGTTTTGGGAGGAGGTTTCTTGGTTTGGTTTTTTTTTTTTCCCTTCCCATTCATATATATAAAGCTGTTGCCGTTTGCTTGCTGCAGAGTACCAGGGCTTACTACAGACAGAATGAAGCTGGAATCAGCTGCCAGTATTAAATTTGCTGTTTATCTGTTTATGAAGCCTTTCTTATTGACTACTTCTGTTCATTTCATGTACAGATTACAAGGTGCAGTCAGTCAAAAAAAATAAAAAAGGGAATTTTTTGAAGTACCCACAGGAAAGATGGGCAAATCATTAATTTAGCTTAGCCAGAAATGAAAAATTCTTCAGTTGTGTTGCATTACCATGCATATGCTGTGGATTACAGTATGTACAAACAGGTACAAGAGAACTTGGTGAGCTACAGTGACTAGATCATTAGAGTGAGCGTACAAGTGTTCCACCATTAGTAAAACACAGTAGTGGGCTAGACATAAAATTGCCATGTCTGGATTATGGTTTTGGTTTTTGTACCTCTACTTCCGATAGTACTATGCATGTATTGCTTAAAAAGTAAACAATTCTGTTACTGTTCTATGATGCATTTTGCGGATTTTTCTTTGAAAGTCCTACTATGAACAAGATTGAAAATTAGTATTTGTCAGGTTTTGCCATTGTTCTAAGGAAAACCTTTATTCATGTAAAACAGAATATTCTGAGAATCAGTAGAAACTGCTGTGACTTTCTGCTGAATATTTGAATATCCTTTTATAAGTACTGCTGTACTGTACACCTTCAATTTAAAACTCTTGAAAGTCTTTGCCTTGAGTGAACTAAATTTCAAACTTTTTCTTGCTTAGTCTTTACTTCTCAGAAATACATCAGGTGCTGGGGTCGATGTAGCTTGAGAATTAGCACGACTAGGCCGCTTAAGCAAAACAGCATAATTGAACAGGCTGCTAGAAAAGACAGCTGAGAACAGCCATTGAGAATGTTCGGATAGTGTACATGGTGTCGGTTAGAAAAACAAGATGTGTTCAAGAACTTGGAGGCAGTCTGTTGCTATTGGCTTTAGTGCATAGTTACCAATCATAAAGGAATGTGGGGCGTGTGAACAGCGCATGATTTATGTCTGTAGCCTATCCGATATAAGCGTAATTGCATGTACAGATAAGGTAAATGTGTATAACCGCACAAGCGGGATAATAAAGAATCCGACTGTGCATCGTAACAATGCGTGTGAGAGTCGTTCCCGTCCTTTCACGGATGATGAAACTCAGCAATCAGCTGCAGAAATTCACTTATATGAGAACTGAATCCGCTTTCTTTGTACTCATACTCCATCTGGATTCACTTTCCCAGAATATACTACCAAGCCTTACTTGTATAAAAGATCACAGCAACAAATAATATCAAAGGAACAAAACTTCATCTCAACATCCTGTCCTGTCGTTGGCCTTCATGATATCATCATCTCCTAGTTCTCTTCTCATTTTTATGACACGGTTTCTATTTTGGAAAATTTTCCTGAAACACATTATCTTACCTCAACAGTAGTTGGATATTTTATATTCATAATGAAGACTTATAAAGAATCTGTGTATAATTCAGTCAAGTGGTCTTGTTATTGAACAGTGATGCAGAACTATCCAAGCTACCGCTGGCATGATTTGGTAAATGCTTATCACACAGTGCAGCTCTGAGGAATGTGCCAAATCATATTGAGAAAGAATATAGCTTATGGGATTCTCAGTCCAGACCAATCAAATCTGCACATCAGAGTTTCATTGCATTTCCCTGCTTTTTCTGTTCTGAAAATAGCTATCATGGAGCCAGTTACTCTGCTAGTACAGACATGCACTAAATTATTTTATAATACATTAAATGGCAAATTAATTTAAGATAACTCCAAATATTTTTCAGATAATTTGCAGAGACTGCATTTCTTGCAAAAGCTGTCATAAAACGCATGGTCAGATTCTGTTATAAACGTCCAGAGTCCAGTAATATTGTGCTAACTATACTTCACTTTTCTAAGTATTTGATTGGTTTCATATGAACAAAGGGACATAAATGTGGCCTATTTTTTCATAAGTTTAAAGATGGCACCTGTCAGTAATCCTTCCCATACATTTTTAAAGTACCAGGTATATTTTTTGAAAAAATACTTAGAAGTACAGTAATTATTTCTAACATGAATGACAATTATAGTCAGGAAAAGAAATGCCACCAGAGACAAGCTCCATCTTTAACAATCAAACTTTTTAAATGAAAAATCAAAATTCACACTGTTGACAATAAAGTTGAAGTAGACTGGGAATTATTTAAAAAAGTACTACAGTAAATCTTGCTAGCAGATCACTTCATTTTCTTAGTGGCAGATAGTGAAAATTTAAAAAGACGTGTTTTTGCACAGTTCTTTAAGTATAGATTAGTTTCTGCCTAGACTGTTATAATACGGTAGCTTATGTCACAGATAAGCTTTTACTCAAGAAGGTTTGGAGTTGCTACAACTTACCTGAATTTACAGGAACAACTACCATGTTAAATGTATTTTGCTCCTATCATATATAATTCTACAGAAGACACTGAAATACAGAACTGGTAATAGTAAGAGAAAACATTTTTCATGCAAGTATTGATGAAGCCAGTGGTAATAAATAATACCTTCCACAGTTTTTCTCACAGTACAGTATTTAAATAAACACATTTTATTTTGAACCTGACAGAATTATAATAACAGCTTAGTGTCAAGAAGGTAGACACGGTGCAGAAAGAACAGTGAGACAGAAAGGCAATAGATGGATACCACTGAAAATATTTCGTATAGAAAACTCTGTAACTCAGAGATTTTTTAAATTTAAATAATCAACAAAAATATCTGGATTTCTAACTAATTTCAAAAGTCATCACTATTTTGGAGGATTTTTTTAGGTGTCTGTATTGTACCTCTTTTTCCAAGACAAACGATATTAATTGCAAGAGGTTACTTAGAAGTTTGGTCAGAAGGAGATGTATTAAGCAATTTTGGACTTTATAAGGAAGTAGTGATTGGAAGGGGCTATTAGAGTAAATGCCAAAATCTTTTATGTCAACTTTATATTTATTTTATCAGAATTTGAAAGTGAATTTAGGGAGGTAGTATTATTTGTCTTACAAGGTTTCTCTTAAGAATTATAACATAGTATTTTTTCTGTGATTTCATATAAGTGGCTTGCAGGTGATTTTTGTGACCAGTGCCCTTAAATATCCAGATTATGGACCAGCTGGTTTCTTCTTTGCAGAAACCTAGACATGCTGTGGGTGGCAGCAATCATCCTGGCATATACTTGGACATATTCCTCAAGATGGAGCTCAGATGAGGCTGAGGCAATCCCTGAACCTGTGATCTCAGAAGCACTCCTGGATCTCCCACGGCCAATGGGAGCAGGCAGCTCAATGCTCAACTCACCTGTCAAAATATGATTTGGTTGCTCATTAAAATACCTACCACAAAGTGAGCTTTATTCCCTGTGTGAATCGCACAGTTTGACTCACCATACTGCAAAAGACATGATATCTGAGGAATTAATAAGAATGAAAAAAATCCATACCTAAGATTTTAGTAGACTTAAAAAATTCACAGAACTCTGTGACATGAACTGGACAATGAAGTCTATCAAAACTTGCTGAAAAATAAAATCTTCCTTAGCTGGTTGATTTGATTTAATGAGATTGCTGTTGCTTTTAATATTAATAATATCTGAAAAGATAATATCTATTCTGCTAATGTCATGAAAGATGAGTTGACCTTGCTGGATGTCTATTCTAGCTTCAAAAAAATTTATTGTCTTTTCTGCAAGTGGAAAATTTCAGAAAGACTTTGCTATTTTCCTCTTGAAGGAATGGAAATGTTTTTAATTGTTGCCAGTTTATCAATATTATTTTCAAAATAGGTACCAATATCTCATTTACTGAAACACACTTTTGGTGACATAAATCTTATTAAATATCAGTATTATCAACACTACTTTTAAAAAACTTCTAAAATCATTATATTATTAAAAATTGTCCTTCTCTGTGGAGGATGAAGCATTAAAGAACTGGGGACATGTAAGCAATCCAGCATTTCTCTATGAGGCCATGAAGCCTTAGCATAAGGCCGCAGAGCCTTAGCATAAGGCCGCAAGGGCATCTAGAGGACAAACGGTGGTATAAACAAGGAAATGAATGCAAAGAAAAATAACTCCAGGATACTGAAGCGGAACCTGCCACCTGCAAGAAGGCCACGAGCACAGCACGTGAACAAGTAATGTACACCAATCATAATCGGGTTGCTATGTGATTTAATTTGATTATTGCCAATGGGAGATCGCCACGTATGTAATGAGGAATATAAATGTGAGCTATCTGGGACTAATAAATTGCTTGTACCTGATCACATTGATCGTCGTGTTGAGTCCGGTTCATCCTCCACAACACTTCTCCATAATGTAAGAATTTCTCATGAAAGTTTTAAATTTTTCTTCCTTTTTTTTGTTAAAATTTATTACTATTTGCAACAACACATTAGTTTTTACTTCTTTCCTAAAGTTCCGAGCAGTCTGAGGAGGTTATTGCTTCCCCATTCTGCTTCCCTTGTCTTAATAACAGATGAGTACATGTGCACATAAATGGCAGAGAGATACCAAAGGCAGGTGTCTCTCAATGATCAGGTTGTCCAATGTGCTGTGGCACAGATTACTGAAGTGCTCTTTGGTCATGCTGTGAAAGCAATACAACCTTGCCAACGTAAGCCGAACTCACGCTTTTTATCCATGCTTCTCTATGGAACCTCTAGTTGGGGCATAAACTCAGGCTGATACAACTCTGTGGTTAGTACATCTTGCATATCTCTTTCTGGGATGCATTTTATCGTATAGATGCACCTTGCACACTTCTTCTCTTTAGAGCTGAGAAATGAGCTGTTAGGGCCCAGCTGCCATCTTTTTCGGGTATTCATCTTTACCCTTTTTTTTTTTATTATCTATGTACACATTTAACCACCACAAAAATCACTTTGGCTCTTTTTTACCGTTTCTGTTGAAGATCCTTTTTTAGTATAGGAGTTACATGTTGATTTCAACACATTAGGGATGCTAAGAATGACAAGAAGGTCTTCTACAAGTGTGTCAACCAGGAAAGGAAGGTTGAAGAAAGCATACTGCCTCCGATGAACAAGAATGGCAACCTCGTATCAACAGAGGAGGAGAAGGCTGAGGTACTCCACAACTTTTTGCCTCAGTCTTCACTGGCAACCTCTCTCCTTGCCCCTCCCCAGCTGATGGACTGCAAGACAGGGACCAGAGCGGCAAAGCCCCTTCCACTGTCAGGGAAGACCAGGTTCAGTACCACCTGAGGAACCTGAATCACAGAATCATAAAATCATAGGTTGGAAAAGACCTCTAAGATCATTAAGTCCAACCCTCAACCCAACACCACCATGTCTGCTATACCATATCCTGAAATGCCACATCTACAGGTTTTTTAAACACCTCCAGGGATGGGGACTCCACCACCTCCGTGGGCAGCCTATTCCAATGCCTGAACACTCTTTCAGTAAAGAAATTTTTCCTAATATCCACTCTGAACCTCCTCTGACACAACTTGAGAACATCATTACCTCTCATCCTATCGCTAGTTACTTGGGAGAATAGACCAGCACCTGCCTCACCACAGCCTCCTTTCAGGCAGTTATAGAGAGCAAGAAAGTCCTCCCTCAGCCTCCTCTTCTCCAGACTAAACAGCCCCAGCTCCCTCGGCTGCTCCTCATACGACTTGTTTTCTAGACCCCTCACCAGCCTCGTTGCCCTTCTCTGGACACGCTCCAGCAACTCAATGTCCTTGTTGTAGTGAGGGGCCCAAAAGTGAACACAGTACTCGAAGTGTGTCCAGTACAGAGGCACGATCACCTCCTTACTCCTGCTGGCCACACTATACCTGATACAAGGCAGGATGCCGTTGGCCTTCTTGGCCACCTGGGCCCACTGCTGGCTCATGTTCAGCCAGCTGTCTACAAGCACCCCAAGGTCCTTTTCTGCTGAGCAGCTTTCCAGCCACTCCTCCCCAAGCCTTTAGCGTTGCATGGGGTTGTTTTGACCAAAGTGCAGGACCTGGCACTTGGCCTTGTTGAATCTCATACAGTTGGCCTTGGCCCATCGATCCAGTCTGTCCAGATCCCTCTGCAGAGCCTTCCTACTCTCCAGGAGATCGACACTCCCACCCAGCTTGGAGTCATCTGCAAACTTACTGAGGGAGCACTCAATCCCCTCATCCAGATCATTGATAAATATGCTTTGACCAAAGTGCAGGACCCGGCATTTGGCCTTGTTGAAACTCTGACCTGGTTGATGTCATAGCCAAGACACTCTCCATCATATTTGAAAGGTCATGGCGGTCAGATGAAGTCTCTGGTGACTGGAAGAAGGGAAACAACGGTGCCCATTTTCAAAAAGTGTAGAAAGGAGGACTCTGGGACTACCGACCTGTCAGCCTCACCTCAGTGCCTGGGAAGATCATAGAACAGATCCTCCCAGAAGGTATGCTAAGGCACATGGAGGACAGGGAGGTGATTTGAGACAGCCGGCATGGCTTCACCAAGGGCAAGTCCTGCCTGACCAACCTAGTGGCCTTCTATGATGGAGTGACTACATCAGTGGACAAAGCAAAAGCTACAGATGTCATCTACCTGGAATTCTGCAAAGCCTTCGACACAGTACCTCAAAACATCCTTCGCTTTAAATTGGGGAAATAGGGATTTGATGGGTGGACTGTTCAGTGGCTAAGGGATTGGTTGGAAGGGTTCAGCCAGAGGTTAGTGGTCAGCGGCTCAACATCCAGGCAGAGATCAGTGAGTAGTGGTGTCCCTCAGGGTTCCGTACTGGGACCGATACTGTTTAGCAACCTCATTGATGACGTAGAGAGCGGGATCAAGTGCACCCTATGCAAGTTTGCATATGACGCCAAGCTGAGTGGTGATGTTGACATGCCTGAGGAATTGCATGCACCTGGAGAAGTGGTCCTGTGTGAACATCATGAGGTTCAGCAAGGCCCAGTGCAAGGTCCTGCATCTGGGCTGGGGCAATCCCCGGCATCAATACAGGCTGGGTGATGAAGGGATTGAGAGCAGCCCTGCCAAGAAGGACTTGGGGGTACTGGTGCATGAAAAGCCAGACATGAGCCAAAAATGTGTGCTCGCAGCCTAGAAAGCCAACCATATCCTGGGCTTCATCAAGAGAAGCATAAACAACAGGTCGATGGAGGTGATTCCTCTCTCGCTGAGACCCCACCTAGAGTCCTGCATCCAGCTCTGGAGCCCTCAGCACAGGAAAGACACGGACCTGTTGGAGCGGGTCCAGAGGAGACCACAAGAATGACGAGAGGGCTGGAGCACCTCTCCTGTGAGGACAGGCTGAGAGAGTTGGTGTTGTTCAGCCCAGAGAAGAGAAGGCTCCAGGGAGACCTTATAGTAGCCTTCCAGTACCTGAAGGGGGCCTATAGGAAAGATGGGAAAAATATTTTCAGCAGGGTTTTTTGCGATAGGACAAGCAGTAATGGCTTTAAACTAAGGGAGGCTATATGTAGACTCGATATATGGAAGACATTTTTTATCATGTGTGCAGTGAAACACTGGCACAGGTTACCCAGAGTGGTAGTGGAGGCCCCATCCCTTGAAATGTCCATGATCAGGTTGGATGGGGCTCTGAGCAGCCTGGTCTAGTTCAAGATGCCTCTGCTCACTGCAGGGGAGTTGGGCTAGATGACCCCTAAAGCTCCCTTTCAACGTTATGATTCTATGATTCTATGACTGTTAAAAGGGCAGAGTAAAATTCAAATAGTAATGTTTAGGTACGTGGTGTCAATAGCTTCTTGTTTACAGAATTTTCAGACACAGAATCTGTACTTTCTGGAGTGTATTTAAGGAACGTACAACATAATGGGAGAATGGTGATTTGTTGAGCTTTTAGTTTGATTTTTTTTCTAGGTTACTATTCAAGCTGCTCTGGCCAAAGTCTGATGATTAACAGAGAAGAAATAATAGCTTTATAAGAAGCTTGCAGATACCTAAAGCAGCAGAGCACAAAACTAACAGGAATGAAGCATTATGAGTAGGAGAAAATTATTAATCCCAAATCACTCTAGAATTTGTCTTAGCTAAATTTCCTCTTCAGGCTACATCATCTCCTTTTTGTGGGCATAAGGCTAATACTGAGAAACAAAAAGAAAACCATTACAAAGTACTATTCTTAAAGTATGATTCCTTAAAATCTCACAGCAACAAGTCTTATATCAACAGGAATTTCACCTTGTGTCTTCAATTTATTTCACAAGACGTTTCCCATTTAAGTTTTCTTCGATTACAAACCCTGTCTACGAGTAAATGATTCCTGTAAGAAGTGTCATCTCAGTTACAATAGCTTCCTCTCTCTCTCAAGATGGTCTTATTTTCCTGTTTAGCTCAAGACCATTTGTGTATTGAGTGAGATTTCATACACTTTACTGCCAATAGAAGGAATAGTGTACTTGGGGATTTCCTTGGGGTTGGGGGATTCGGGCTATATTGACTGGAAGAGAAATGAGTGGTGTAATATGTTGTGAAATACTTCAATGTATTCACCATTTTCTGTTCAGAACACTGGACTTTTTAAGACCCTGTCTTTCCTCAAAACATATTAAAGAAGAGATTCAACTTCAACATAAAAAATTTTAGAATTTCATCAAGATTTTACTAATCTTAATATTTTTGATATTGAAAGAAAATTTTAAAGAAATTGTCATTATTCATAGTACTGCTATATGATTGCAAAGTGAAAGTCCCATTTATAAATGGGATTTGGCAACACAAGGGTATGGCTGAAAATGAGCCACTCCGAGGTGACAGGTTTATAGTTACACTTAAGCATGATCTTCAGTCCCATGAAAAATGCATGTAACTTCAGCTGCTTTGATCTGGGAGATGAAATACCCAGAATTCTATCACTTACACTACTGGGTAGAAATCTGCACAAGTTACAGACAATCAGATGGCAGAATATGTGTTCTAGGTTATCCTGTGGTAACTATTTGAGGCAATTCGACTGTTGAAAACCTTTCAGTCTTGCAAAAAAGGCAGAAAACGACACTTCAATGCCTTAAAGGAAACAATTAAACAAACACCAGATTTGATGACCTCGGATTAAAGGAATCAAAACCATTGCTTGTTGTCCTTATCAAGTCTTACACGAACTCCTTTTCTGGTACATAGAAAATTTTCAGATCAAGTTTTTTAATTGTTTTTTTTTTCATTTGCATATAAATAATAATCTCCAGTGTTGTTCTGGTAGTTAGTCACTTGTCAACACTAGTCAAAGGCACACTCAGAGAACATGAGGCATGAAAACATGCTTACCTAATATATCACATGATCTACAATTTGCTGAATATCTTCTTCAGGTTTATTGTGATAAAAAAGATGTCTTAGTCGTTAGCCTAGCATATGTGAAATGCAATCACAAAATGTACTTCTGTGCCACTAATGTGTATGGAGTTAGATCTTGTTCCTTTTTTTTTTTCTTTTTAATATCAGGAAAATAGCTCCCCAACATAATAAACACACAATTAGCTTATATTGTTACCTCATCATTTTAAATCCTTCTAATATTGCCATGTTTTAGTTTTTCCGTATTTTGTTTAAATGTTTCACCTTACTTATCAGCAGTTTTAAAATGTCTGTTCAAGCCAAATAAAAGTAATCCAAAATTAAAAACATTGGCTTTCCAAATGGCAGTAATATAAACTGTAATGTCACTGTTGATCCCCCTAAAATTTCATCCAGTTTCTGCAGCCCAGTATAGTACCCTTAAGAATCCTCAGCTGAAGTCTTCTTCACTTCTGCCTTTTTGTTTTCATTTGAAGTCTTGCTCAACAAAACTGGCTACAGTTCTTAATTCGCTCTGGGACTAATTTGTGAATGTGATAGTTTTTCAATATGTGATTGGAGACGGTGATAGGTAGGCACAGTGCAATTTCAAGAATTTTGTTTCTTTATAGGTTATTTTTTGTAACACCTGTTTATAATTCTTGAGATTTCAGACTCCAGTAGTTAGTTGATTGTATGTATTGTATCTGGTGGTCTTTTTCTTTTATTTGAATGATTCTTGTTGTCCCACAATCAACATGATAAATTAATAAATTAAAATTAAATTAATAAATATTAATAATTATAATTAATTAGGGGACTGGAACACCTCACCTGTGAAGAGAGGCTGAGATAGTTGGGATTGTTCAGCCTGGAGAAGAGAAGACTCTGGGGAAACCTTGCAGCCTTTCAAAACTGTAAGGGGACCTACAAGAAAGATGGAGAAAGACTTTTTGCAAAGGTCTGTAGTGACAAGAAAAGAGGGAATCGTTTTCAACTGAAGGAAGGTAGATTGAGATTGGAAATAAGGAAAAAATTTTTAGCTATGAGGGTGGTAAAACACTGGAACAGGTTGCACAGAGAAGTTGTGGATGGGGCTTTGAGCAAGCAGATATAGTGAAAGATGTCCCTGCCCATGGCAAGTGGAGTGGATTATATGATATTTAAAGGTCCCTTCCAACACAAACCATTCTGATTCTATGATAATCATGCTCAGATTTCTGTGAGAGACTAATTCTGCTGAACACACTTCCTTTCCACTTTGCCCCCATGTCTTCCATAAAAACAACTCCCTGAGAAGAAATGTGAATGCTGCATATGACGACAGCTCTGTGTATGAAGACAGTTCTTTTCATACCTCTCTCTACCTTGTTTCAGCCGTTGCATTTTCTTCTTTTCTACTTACTGAAAAATGATAGGGAATTTTTGTTTTGAATCTTTCAAGCAGTACTCTCTCCAATGCATTGCCTGTCTATAACCTAACGGCTAGGCAAACTTGGTAATACAGGTTCAAACGTGGCAGCTGCTTCTTGTGACAAGACCACCACTCTGCAGACCAGAACATCTTCCAGCAGAAAGCAAGGCACTAGAAAGGATGCTGTGTTCCCAGGTTTCATTTTGGCATGTATTAAAAGCCTGTCCAGGGCACACAATCCTACCTTGGATGTGAAAATACCCTCTGATCCTTCAGTAAAGCTGTGGCCATACCAAATCACTGGCATTTGTTGACTGAGTGTGCTTTGGAGAAAAGTGAACACATCTAATGGGAAAGCTTATTTTGTTACATCCAGCAACACAAAAAAAAGTTGAAAAATAACTACAAGGATATCCCACCTTCAATGAGGAAGAAATGACTGCAGAATAAAATTTAACTCTGAATCTAAAGTTAGGAAATATCAGAAATAATGCTGAGTTTTTAAGTGAACTTTAAAGTGCCTTTGATTCTTGAGTGCATGTTAGGGCATGAAAAATGAGAATGAAGAGTAAGTGTTTCCCAAAGCCACTACCTAATAGGGAAGAGTAGGAAACAAAAGGTAAAGAAGCAATTTTCATTGGAGTACTTTCCTGCAGACTAGTGAAGCAGCTCAAAACAAACTGTTTTTTCCTCTCTTCACCAAACTATTATTGGCTTGTGTGAGGTAGGAAGCTGTTATCTTGCTTGGCGCATTCTTCTCTCACATCTCATGTGACTTTATGGCTGTTGACACTAGGAAAATAAACAGTGAAAGACTCCCATCATCACATACCCAGTGAATAAGGACTGGAATTTTGGCCACCCCTCCTTTGAATGTTGTGCACTGATGGTGTTGGATTCTGACATTTCCTTGAAGTTTATTAACATGAATCTGTTTATGGAACTGCTTTATGAAACTGCTAAATATGGTGCAGCACTGCCACCTGGATAGCAGTTAGGGATCTCAAGCCAAGAACTAATCACCATTCTCTAAAAAGGACAAAGAGAAGATAAAATATGATGCTTCTATATCTATATGGGAGCCCAGTGATGATCTTCCTACTCCCACAAGAGGTATTTTGTTTGTCTATTTAACCACAAATAAAAAAAAAAATATAAACTACCCTTTAAACACCATATGTGCTATTTTTCTTGAATTTACTTGGAATTTTAGCACATTTACAGAAAGAAAACAGACCATGATCATCAGTGCTAACATCCAATGTGAACATCTGCATCTTATCGCTGCCAGCAGTAAAAAGCTGCCAGCCCCAATAGCTGTAATAGCCAACTCCAGAACACAATAAGGCCTCTTTCCTAGTAAATACACAGAAATTTCTTCTAACCTCTGGGCTTCTTCACAACCAAACAGTAGCAAGGCAACTTGAACAAGTGATGCCCTGCTGCTGTCCTAGATATCTCCAACTCCTGTGCCCTGAAATTGATCCAGCTTGGCAAAGTAGCGAAGCTACACTCACTGTCTTCCGTCTGTTGCCCTAGAAAGTAGGGCATGCCTCTGTTCTCTTTCTGTTGGAGGTCTGGAAAATTGCTGGTCATCCCAACAGCATTCTTCAAGCAGAGAAACAAAACTGAAAGACCGACCGTTTACAAATTGCTGGAAATATTACTCAGTTTTTCAGGGGAACAAAAGCCCTTTTCAGAGGTAAAAAGAGACAAAAATTTTTATACTTTGTGTGGAAGACAATAAAGGAAGACTTATACGCTTGTAACAGGTATTGAAGGTTATAGCATCAATAGTTAATGTACCTGGAAGCAACACAAATGTGTGTATGTAAGTATGAATTTATGAAAGTATGTACATACATACGCATGTATTGAGATGTAGTTCAAGATATTTTATATCTGTTTCCTTATAATAATACCCTTCTATCTAGACCATTCTATCTTCCTGGTAAAATAAATTCTGGTGCTGTTTCAGAATGCCTCCTCTCTTTTTCTACTTTCTGCTGAATACATCCTTTCAGAAGACAGAGAGTACTCCAACACAGAAAACTTTCAAGATATAAGAAAGCAAATATTATCAAAAGTAGAAAAGATTCCTAAAATAAATTTCCCACATGACATTGATGCCAAAGAAAGAACTCTTTAGAAAAATTCATTGCAGCCAACACTGAATAGACAAGTGACACACTAACAAACCACAGAAAATGAAAGTCACGCACGCATTGAAAGGAAAGTACTACCCATGTATAGCATGAAAACTTAGAATATAAAGTGAAGGCAGTAGGTAAGTGAATGCCATATGGAAACAGAGAGACTGTGCTGATGAAAAATTAAAACTAAACATATTACAGCAAACTTTTAAACCCATGATTTATTGAGTCAAATGATGTGGTGATGCACAAGAATTAAGATAAGCAGAATCACATGGATTGTAAAGAGATATTACTGAGGTTGACCTAGGTTGTCAATAGCCCTGAACATCAATGGCCTTTTCCAAATAATCTGCAAGTCAAATTTTTTCCACATTTCCAAAAAGAAACCAAAGAATAGGACACATGGATAAACACAATGTTTTCAAGAACAAAACCACATAAATCAACAAAATGTGCTCCGAGTCACTCTGTGCTCTTGCCACTGTAGCTCTTGCCCTTTGTCCCACACAAAGTTTCTGACTGGCCAGTTTTGTCATGCCTGAATTAAAAACATTTTCTCTTCAGGAGCCCAACTCTCCATGTAAATCAAGATTTGAATGTGCCAACATATTAGATAAAAAAGATAACAACTTTTGCTACCTGTTCTTCCTCCTGCAAATCAAAGTGAACTCAAACAAGCATTCAAGTTTTGCATCATTTCTTTTCATAGCTGCTCTTTTTTCCCCCAGATTGGTTTCTGTCCCTTTCACCTTTCATGGTTTGTACTAGTAACATTTCAATCTCCCTTGTTCTTTTGCTCTCCCACATTCTATTAATGCCTTTCACATCAGTCTACCATTATAAAAAGTAATGAGAATGTGCATGGATATCTTAGTGGATATGGAAGAGCTAAAAAACAGAAGTGAAGTCACTAGGGAAAAAATAAGTTTCGAATTGCTGCATTGCATGTATGTGGCTCTTTTAGTTACCTAGGAAATGGCTGTAAACTGTAATATGATTGTCGGATTAATTCTCAGGGCTACAGATACAATTGAGTGTAATTGCTGTAGACATATAATACACCAAAAATAAATCATTAGCAGTCTGGTTTTCATTTTTAAAAAGAAAGAAAACCAGTAGAACTAATAGTTAAGATACAGTTTTCAAAGGTTTGTTGTGAAATAAATTCTGGATTATCAGGCTTACTTTGCTAGAGTGGCAAAAATCAATTCAGTTGCTGTAAAGGCAGATTTATGAAGTGGCTCAGATGGCAATCTGCAAAGTGTTGAAAATCACAGCATAAAAATATCATGACAAACAACAGAAGAGTGGAAGGGATTTGCTAAGTCATCAGCTCCAAACTCTTGCTATAAAAGGAAACTATCATATGATCCTTCCAATAAATGTATCAAGCTTCAGTTTAAAACAAGTTACAATTTTGCCTCCACTGCCCTTTTTAGAAAACTGTTTCAGTATCTTACTCTCATCTAGGATAAGTATCCTCTGTCAAATTAATATCTGCTCAGCTTACACTCATCAGTTTTAGCGCCCGTGTTACCTTTTGCTTAAGTATTAATTCTCTGGCATTTGCTTCCTATAATATTCACAGGGAATAGTTCTATTTATTCCAAGGTTTGCTCTTCCAAAATCTTTCAATTTTATTTAGTAGGTTGTCCATTAAGCTTATTATCTAGTAGGTTGATTCTTCACCTTTTCACATTTGAACCCTGTGCCCCATTATTCTAAGAAAATCGTCTATTGATTTAAAAACCGACAACAAAGACAGTAAAAAATAGAAGAAAACTTTGCTTTTTCTGGTGGTTATTGCCTTTGCTATCATGTTATAGATTTCCAAATGTCATAAAAATGAAAAATTAATATTCACTGGCCACAGTTTCTTATAAGTAGACTTCAGTTCTGAATACATCTATTCATATACACGTGCATTTTGCATAAAGATACAAATTTTTCAGAGTAGTAGATACATTTTATAAGAGACCAGATGGCAAAGCTTCAAAAAATCTATTGGCTTTTTCTCTACTATCTTGTTTTTCAATTTATTTCTGTGATAATTTGTAAGAAAACAATTATCTTGATTTATATGACTGTATATATGCACGTGACTGTTGAGGGAATTTAACTGCTTTTAGAACATTGGATACAACCAGTGCTCTTAAAAACTGTTTTCCTCCAGAGGAATCTAAGGAAATACTTTTTTTGATATTTGGGAAGGAAAGAAATTATAAACATGTTGTTGGGAGACTGCACTTATAAGTTTTGTATATGCAAAGTTATCACCTGCAGAATGGGTTGTCAGAGGTCAATAATTCACATAGAGTGAAAAAAACCCCACATAACAGATGGTCTTGGCATATATACTCAGTTCTCCTTTTTTTTTGTGTGTGTGCAGGCTTTCATTCAATTACAGAATGCAGACGACGTTTAAACACAGCAAACTGTGAATGTAAACCATCCATGTAGAAAGGCTGTTGATGTCTGAGGTACACCAACCAACAAGACTTTGGCCTGCTTTCCCTTTAAACAACAGAGAGATTGCACTACTCTGAGTAGGGTGCTGAAGAGTGACAAAGTGTCACAGTGCTATGGAATCACAGGCATCAGATTTTATGCTCATTTATTAGAGAAGAAAGACATGTTAAATCAATATAAGCCGGAGGCGGAGATTGTATGACTCACTAGACATCCCCATGTTTAACTGAGTAAGTCTAGTTATTTTTAGTTGTTTCCTTATCCTTGAGAATACCATTAAGCTGAGTTTCAGGTAAAAAAAGCTATTGATATGTATATTTTGTTTCATGAAACTCTATATAAATTCAATTTGTTGCCTTGTGTCTCCAGGTGCATTTTTAGTACCCGGTGAATAGTCAAATTCCAGTGAAAATGAGAAAGATGAACAAACATATTGACAGCACAAAGCTGTGTTGCCTTGTAAAGCAGCTCAGCAGGAAAAAAAAATGGTTATGAAGAAATAAAAACTCTAAAAGCTGAAAGATGAACAAAAATTAGTTTTTGGTTGCATGTTCATGTTTTTTTCATAGCTACATTTGACAATACTGCTCTGATTTCCTATGCTGAGTAGCTTTTAAATTCCTAGATTACTTCACATCTTTGCTGCCACTGCTTTGCCAGGTAGCCCAGGAGTAAACAAGTATACGACAGAACACTTAATGAAGAATCAAATTACTATTTTTAAAAGTATATGTCAAAGCAGACTGGTAATATTCACCTTTTCTCTAAACTGTAGATTACTTTTTTTCTTTTTTTTAAAAGAAGCAAAAGATTTTGATGTCTATTATCAAACTAATTTCACTTTAATTTCCTTTCATCATAGAATCATACACTAGTAGAATCATAGAACGGTAAGGGTTGGAAGGGACCTTAGAGATCATCTGGTTCCAAGCCCCCTGCCATGAGCAGGGACATCTTCCACTAGGCCAGGTTGCTCAGAGCTCCGTCCAACCTGGCCTTGAACACTTCCAGGGAAGGGGCAGCCACAGCTTCTCTGTGCAACCTGTTCCAGTGTTTCAACACCCTCATGGTGAAGAATTGCTTCCTCATATCTCATCTAAATCTGTCCTCTTTTAGCTTAGAGCCATTCCCCCTTGTCCTATCACTACACATCTTTCTGTAAAGTCCCTCTCCATCCTTTCTGTAGGCCTCCTTCAGGTACCGGAAGGCTGCTGTAAGGTCATCCCGGAGCCTTCTCTTCTCCAGGCTGAACAGCCCCAACTCTCTCAGCTTGTCCTTGTAGGAGAGGTACTCCAGCCCTCTGATCATCGTTGTGGCCCTCCTCTGGACCCGCTCCAACACATCCATGTCCTTCTTATACTGGGGGCTCCAGAGCTGGACACAGGAATCCAGGTGGGGTCTCACCAGAGTGGATTAAAGGGGCAAAATCACCTCCCTCGCCCTGCTGGCCATGCTGCTCTTGATGCAGCCCAGGATACAGTTGGCTTTCTGGGCTGCAAGTGCACATTTCTGACTCATGTTGAGCTTCTCATCCACCATTACCCCCAAGTCCTTCTCCTGAGGGCTGCTCTTGAGCCACTCTCAGCGCAGCTTGTACTTGTGAGTGGGATTGCCCCAACCCATGTGCAGGACCTTGCACTTGGCCTTGTTGAACAGCACGCTGTTCATGCAGGCCCACCTCTCCAGCCTGTCAAGGTCCCTCTGAATGGCATCCCTTCCCTCCAGCGTGTCAACCACACCACACAGCTTGGTGTCTTTGGCAAACTTGCTGAGGGTGCACTCAGTCCCAATGTCCATCTTGCCAACAAAGATATTAAACAGCACCAGCCCCAGTACTGACCCCTGAGGCACACCACTCATCACTGGTCTCCATCTGGACATCGAGCCACTGACTGCAACTCTTTCAGTGTGTCCATCGAGCCAGTTCCTTATCCAACGAGTGGTCCATCTGTCAAATCCATGTCCTTCCAATTTAGAGACAAGGACATCATGCGGGA
>Ga0065711_1002083_pt1 | contig 36683 bp, 13 predicted proteins | sample Hoacrofraction12_FD_59098 | JGI IMG/M metagenome (GOLD analysis project Ga0065711, IMG submission 59098) | Hoatzin crop microbial communities from Cojedes, Venezuela - Epithelial fraction 12 v2 (version 2) | ecosystem: Host-associated > Birds > Digestive system > Esophagus > Crop | place... | reverse complement strand
CTTCCTTCCTTCCTTCCTTCCTTCCTTCCTTCCTTCCTTCCTTCCTTCCTTCCTTTCCCATACTTATACATTTCTTCATCTCTGATTAACTAGCAAGTAAAATTCACTTTTATGAGGTCTGGACAAAAGGCACTTTTGTTATATATATATATATATATATATATGCATATATGTTATATATTTTAAATTCAGAGTCACACATACTTGAAATACTGGATAAAAGTATCTCTTCATTGAGAACTGATATTGCTGACAGAGCAATTGTGGCAACTGTTGCAAAGTCCAATTTCATCTCAGCATATGCAGAATTGAGATGAAGATGTTGCAATGGGCACAAGATGAGGATCATCCTCTAGAATATAATAATGTTTCTTTTCATTCCTGTTGGGTCTGAATCTTACAATCTTCCATACATTCAAATCATTCAATCATGCTTAATTCTATCTTATTTGAATATCTTATTCTGTATTTACTATAGACAGGTATAGCTCCTAAGACTTTCTTGTCTAAATTCAGGAATTCCAATACAGGGGACATGTATAAGATTTTATATTTTATTTATTTATTTATCATTTCACCACTTTACATTCTTACATAGAGGCTACATGGGAATATGACTGTATTCTACTTAGCTATGACTTTTGTTTCTTAAACTGAGATGTTACACAGTTACTTCTGTATCCACAGGTTTGTTATTTTTGTTACTTCTGTTGTTACACTTGAGACGATAGCAAAATTGTCACTTATGGAGAAGCCTTTAGGCAACTACATGGGCAAACTCTCCACTTCTGTGTTATCGGCTCTTGTGTCTTAATGATAAGAAGGACATTGTCTTATATCTGCTTTTGGTGTCACGCTAGCCTTCTGTGACACAAGTTCCATCAGGAATTTATAATAAATAGGTGAAGTCTGAAGTTGCAATAAATTGCTACAGAGTCATTAACTGTTATGTGTCTGTATAGATTTATCCAGTAGAGTGGTAGGCCTTTTTTTATTTCTTCTTTTCCTGCAGTTCTTCTACACAAACATGCTGATTTTCCTAGATCCAGTCTTCTGAGAAAGAATTCCTTGTCCTGAAGAGCAATTTGTACTGAGCAGCATTCCTTTGCTTTTTTTTTTTCAGTCCTCCCTGGCTTGTTAGCATTTTGCTATCAATTTTAAAGAGTGTAGAACTTCTCCCTGCAAGACTGCTTTATCTGTTTCAGGTCCCGTTTTTTAGAGCACGATTTTCTGCATGAACAGGCCAGTGAACAGCAATTGAGATTGCACAACTTAGACAGCCATATGACTTCAACCACTGCTACCTATTTGCTGGTATGTAGTGACGTCAAGAACTTCCATGAATTACTGAAATTGTGACATTACCTTGAATATATAGGTACACACAAGTGTATATATACACATATTCTTCTACCTATATATATACAGGATTTTCTTCTTTCTTTATGTACATCTTTGTATATATCATAGGATTATGGAATTATAGAATGATTTGAGTTGAAAGACCATCTACACCAAACTCCCTGCCATCAGCAGGGACACCTTCCACTGGACCAGGTTGCTCAAGGCTCCATCCAACCTGACCCCGAATGCTTCGAGGGAGGGGGCACCCACAACTTCTCTGGGCAACCTGTTGCAGTGTTTCACCACCCTCATAGAAAAGAATTTCTTTCTTACATCTAATCTAATCCTACCCTCTTTCATTTTAAAGCCATTATCCACTGTCCTATCACTACACGGCCTTGTGAAAAGTCCCTCTCCATCTTTCCTGTAGTCCCCCTTCAGGTATTGGAAGACTACTGTAAGATCTCCCTGGAGCCTTATCTTCTCCAGGCTAAACAACCCCAACTGTATCAGCCTCTTCTCATATAGGAAGTGCTGCATCCCCTGATCATCTTTTTGGCCCTCCTCTGGACTCTCTGGAGTAGGTCCATAACTTTCTTATGCTGGGGACTCCAGAGCTGAACACAGCACTGCAGGTGGGGTCTCACCAGAGCAGAGCAGAGGGGCAGAATCACCTTCCTCAACCTGTTGGCCGTGCTCCTTTTGATGCAGCCCAGGATACGGTTGGCTTTCTGGTCTGTGAGCCCACATTACCACCTCATGTTCAGTTTTTCATCCACCAATACCCCCAAGTCCTTCTCCGCAGGGCTGCTTTCAATCCATTCATCGCCTAGCCTATATCCATGTTTATGCTTGCCCTGACCCATCTGCAGGACCATGCACTTGGCCTTTTGGAACTTTGTGATGTTCACATGGGCCCACTTCTCAAACCTGTCAAGGTTCACCTGAATGGCATCCCTTCCCTCCAGCACGTTGACTGCACCACACAGCTTGGTGTCACTGACAAAATTACTGAGGGTGTACTCAATCCCACTGTCAGTGTCGCCAGCAAAGGCGTTAAATAATATCAGTCCCAGTATGGATCCCTGAGGAATACCACTCATCATTGATCTCCACTTGGACATTGAGCTGTTGACCGCAACTCTTCAAGTGCAACCATCCACTCAATTCCTTATCCACCGAGTGGTCCACCTATCAAATCCACATCTCTCCAATTTAGAGACAAGGATGTTGTGCTGGACAGTATCAAATGCTTTATTCAAGTCCAGGTAGATGACATCTGTTGCTCTTCCCTTATCCATCAGTGCTCTAGCACTATCGTGGAAGGCCACCAAAATTGTCAGGCATGATTTGCTCTCGGTGAAGCCATGCTGGAAGTCACAAATCACCTCCTTATTTTCCATGTGCCTTGGCATAGTTTGCAGGAGGATCTGCTCCATGATCTTGCTGGACACAGAGGTGAGACTGACTGGCTCTTTAGTTCCCTGGGTCTTCCTTTTTACCTGTATTAAAAGTGGGGGTTATGTTTCCCCTCTGCCAGTCACTGGGAACTTCACCAGCCTGCCACTGCTTCTCAGATATGATGGACAGTGGCTTAGTAACTTCATCCGCTACTTCGCTCAGGACCTGCGGTTGCACCTCATGAGGTCCTATGGACTTGTGCACCTCCAGGTTCCTTAGACAGTCTTGAACCTTATCTACTATAGGGGGCAGGATTTCATTCTCCCAATCCGTGCCTTTGGATGCTGTGAATTGAATAGTGTGGCGGGAGCGCTTGCTGGTGAAGACTGAGGCAAAAAAGTAATTGAGTACCTCAGCATTCTCCATGTCGGTTCTTGCCAGGTCTCCTGTTTCGCTCATCAGCATGGGTACAGTTTCTTTCATCTTATATAGAATCATAGAATGGTAAGGATTGGAAAGGACCTTACAGACCATCTAGTTCCAACCCGCCTGCCATCAGCAGGGACATCTTCCACTAGACCAGGTAGCTCAGAGCTCCATTCAACCTGGCCTTGAACGCTGCCAGGAAGGGGGCAGCCACAATTTCTCTGGGCAACCTGTTCCAGTGTTTCACCACCCTCATGGTGAAGAATTTCTTCCTAATACCTAATCTAAATCTGTCCTCTTTTAGTTTACAGCCATTCCCCCTTGCCCGATCACTACACACCCTTGTGAAAAGTCTCTCTCCGTCCTTCCTGCAGGCCTCCTTCAGGTACTGGAAGGCTGCTATAAGGTCACCCCGCAGCCTTCTCTTCTCCAGGCTGAACAGCCCCAACTCTCTCAGCCTGTCCTCACAGGAGAGGTACTCCAGCCCTCTGATCATCTTCGTGGCCCTCCTCTAGACCCACTCCAACACATCCATGTCCTTATGTTGGGGCTCCAGAGCCGGACACAGTACTCTAGGTGGGGTCTCACAAGAGCGGAGTGAAGGGGCAGAGTCAAACTCCCTCGACCTGCTGGCCACACTTCTCTTGATGCAGCCCAGCATATGGTTGGCTTTCTGGGTTGCAAGCATACATTGCTGGCTTATGTTGAGCTTCTCATCCACCAGTACCCCCAAGTCCGTCTCCTCAGAGCCGCTCTCGAGCCACCCTCCGCCCAGCCTATACTTGTTTCTGGGATTGCTCTGACCCATGTGAAGGACCTTGCACTTGGCCTTGTTGAACTCCATGCGGTTCACGCAGGCCCACCTCTCCAGCCTGTCAAGGTCCCTCTGAATGGCATCCTTTTGCTCCAGCGTGTCAACCACACCACACAGCTTGGTGTCATCGGCAAACTTGCTGAGGGTGCACTCAGACCCACTGTCCATGTATATATATATGCACTCATATATTAGATATACACACACATACATACGCTGACACAGAGGACTTATTAATACAAACTTTTTCTAATTATCATTTTTATAAAAACATTTGCCTGACTTGAAGGTGCTGTTACTCCAAAGTTCTGCAGTATGCTAAGAATAAAAATCCTTCTGTTATACACATAATGTTTATTTGTAGTAATACATAGAAAAGTTTTAAAGGAGTTAGTTAGCCTTAGATTTTCTTTGATGATTTCTGGGTGGGAGGTGTTTTCTTGCTCTTACGGAAAAAACATTTACAGATTACTTCAGAATCCCTTTAAGCTCTTTTTTTTTTTTAATAGGAAAAAAACAAACAAAAAGAAAAAATAAACTGAAAAGAAAAGTGATATTCTCAATTGTTACATGTAAGATCATATAAGCAAGCAAATTTTTTCCCTAGACAGGTATTTACAAAATAAAGGCTGCATTGCATATGCATTAGTTATGCAAGTTTTCTAATTATGATGGAGTAAAGTTAGTTACATAGTTAAGCGTCATAAAATCCTCAAAGGCAGTTGATTCGCTCTTTATGGTATATAGAGAACAATAGCATTTTTCATCGAATATTTTCGGTATGAAGACAGTTAAATTGAACTTATAAAATATGATCGGGATTCATAAATCTGACACTTCTGTCTTTCATTTGGGCTGAAAATAGACTGAAAAGTCCAGACTCCCTGAGACATATCAATAACAAATTTCAAAGAAAAAGGATTGTCACATTTTACACTACTTCAGTGGTGAGGGGTGAAAACAGAATTTGTCTGGTACAAAGTATCCTTGGTTTTCCAAATTAGGTTCATCCAGTTCTAGAAATGCATCTTAGGAAGTGTTTTTAAGGTTTCTAATAAAGGTCATGTACTCTAACTAGTCTTATTCATTCTGTGAACGGAATATTTACCTACTTAATACCATCTAGATGTTCCTCAATAACGCATTGTGTTTGCTTCAGTAAGCCTGCTTGCTGAACCATTACACAGTCAAAATTATTCACTGTAGGGAAAATTTAGCTTTGTCCTGGGTTCGGCCAGGACAGGGTTGATTTTCACCAGAAGCCAGGAGGGGACACAGCCGGGAGGGCTGACCCCACCTGGCCAAACAGAATAGGGTATTCCACATCATGTGCCGTCATGCTGGGTTCCAGTTGGGGGGAGCGGGGCAGCAGGAACTCTCGGGGCTTGGGAGCGCATGGCAGCAGGCAGCAGTTGGTGAGAGCAGCTCTCTGGGTTCTACTGTTTTGTTTTATGTATTCTCCTTATCTGTATCATTGTTATTCCTGTTCCCTTTGTTTGCTGTTCTGTTAAACTGCCCTTATCCTGACCCACCAGTTTTTGCCTGTTTCTTTCCATTCTCCTCCGCACCCGGCAGGGGGAGGGGAGGCCATGTGGCACTTTTGTTGCCTGCCACAGCTAAACTATAACAGCTTCTAAACCATTATGTTGCTCACACCAACTTTGATGCCTATTCTAATATGTCCTCGTTGATCCATTTAACCTCTAGAAAACTTCTGTCTGTATATTTGCATTTTGGCGGCTTGTTTTAGATTCGTCATGCATGATTACTAATGGTGTTTAGTCTCTCTGTAATGAAGATAGTACTAGGAAATTATCTGCATCTCTGCCAGTAAATATGTATTAGTTATCTGCCTATAGCATTCACTGACTGTAGGAATTATTTGCATTGTATGTATGGGACAGGTACAATCATATATGAAAGGTTCATACATTCATAGATATATTCTGTTAGTTTAAGCTTTGTCCCTCTGGTTACTGAAAGTTAGAGACATGGAGCTAAGTTTTCAAAAGTGTTTTATTTTGTCATTGTCTTTTTTTTTTTTTCCCAAACCACCTAATCAGCCTGATTTTAAAATTTTGTTTAAACTAATTAAGGATCTTATTCACCAGGTGTGGCAACAGAAAGAGGGGTATTACTGTGCACTCTAATATCTTCATTCTTCATACGAGGGTGAGGAGTAAAACTTATGAAGTACACTTTGGGACTGGCTGTGCCCAAAGACGGTCATAAAGCTAAAGTGACCTAAACACCTAACTTCACAGGTGCCTCCGAGTAATTATCCAGTAATATAGCAGGAACTTCTCTTTTACCCCTTTTGCTGGTTATTCTTTGCTGTGTGTCCTTGTCCCACTCGGTGGGTAAGGGGAAGTGATCTTTTCAATTCTTGTGTGGTACCCAGGAGTCACAACAATTACTCAAGAGGCTTGGCTAAAAACAAAGCTTTACTTGGAATTTGGTGAGATTACAAAAGATGGTAACTTTGCAACTTCAGAACATTACTTTTATCACAGTGGGATTAGAACAGATACTGACTTGGAAAAGTTTATAAAAACTTAATGTCTGATTTTACAAAACTATAAAATATAGTGAACTGACAAACTTACAACATTACCCTTATGTACTTACAAAGTCAGAGATAAAGAAAGCAAAAGGAAAGATAAGAGAGAAGATATCACCACCTTTGGATCCAGTTTTGACGTCTGCTGGTGATCAGGGTCCTCCGGTGGTGGGTGTGCACCCCTGCCTAAGTTCATATCACATATTTATACAGTTAAAATGTTAGTACTGCCTAGTAGCCATACCCTCCTAACTAGGATTTCTTAGTTCCCTTCTCACTTTGGTTTAAAGAACAGTGCTCTTAAAACTCTTTAGCCATGCTCCGCGAGCAAGGGTCTTTGCTTGGTCTGGCATCTCCAGCTCAGGTGGTGTGATTTTTGGTATTATAACAAGAGTAATTCAACTAAGGATACGCAAATTCTCACTTCTTCTGCCAAGTTTGCAAAATACATAAAACATCCTAATTAACCATCCTTCTAAAGTGCCAGTGGCTCCAGCAAGTCCTTGTTTAAAAATACCAAGTGTTCTTCTGACAGGGAGTGATTCAGTGTCCTTGACTGAGCATGTATGTAGCCATGAGATGTTCCTTAACAGGTACACCAGATTCTACAACAATCTTCAGCAGCTTCCCAATAGTCCTTGCAATGAGTCGCTGGGTATGGTGGGGCTCAGTGGTCTCACAATCCCCTTCTGTAAGGCTGGTCACTGCCTTTCACAAGTCCTTAACATCCTTACTTATGTGACTTCTCACAGGGAGAGAGGTGGGCTCTGCAAGATGGCACTGTGCCTCCTCAGAGTTTCACTTGTCTGCCACAGTCCCTTATCATGATGAGGAAGTTCCCAAAGCACAATGACTGCTTTTAGGAGATTGCTTAATTTCCATGTCTCTGTCTTGGTTTCTCAAGATAGATATTTGTGACAACTGCTCACTCCAACTGGAGCTGTCCACAGTGGTAACCCAACTGGACACTTGCCTTTAGTAATTGAAGAATCTTATTGGAGAAGGGGATATCAAACAAGTTTTTTATATAATTTTTAAATTTTCTTGGAGTTTTTTTTTTTTAAAGAGCAACAGTTTCTGTGACAGTTCATATATCTTGAGAGAAATTGAATAAACCATAAGATAGTTTCCTTACCCGTCTCAAACAACATCTAATTCAGAATTTATATATGTCAAGAACACTGATAGTGCATGTACTTGAGCATTCCATTGGAGACAAAATGTGTTTTACACGATGCATCAGAAATATCATTGTATATACAATGATTTTTCTAATTACCCACAGTGCTGACATGTCTTGACCAGTGCCGATCAAGCCTACATGACTGAATTTTCCGTAGTACTTATCCCATTTTTCTGGGCTTATGGTTCTATCTTGAGTTTCATACTTGGACTTTAAATTCTTAGGGTCAGGGACTGTACTTCTTTTGCTTTTGCGTGGCATCTGGCATGCAGAAACCTTGATCACATACTAGAGCTCCTATTTTTTGTGGCTGCACAAATAATTGAAAGTCTTTTCTCTCTCTCTTATTCCTCCATTAGTCTTCATTTTATTTAAACAAGTTTCGGAAGCTGCAGTCTGACATTAGCTTTGCAGTCTATGTGATAGTCATGACTAATCTGTTTGCACAACTTCACCTCTAACTACATTGACAAGTTATTACTTATTGACATCTAAAATTTACAGAAGCCATCCATAAAGAGTTGAAAACCTTAGTAGAACATACAGAAACGATAACTGTTCTACAAGAAGAAAAAAATTGTTTAAAATTAGACATATATTTTTATATTCATTGTCACCTTAAAAATAGAAGTATTTCTCATATCAAACCTAGCAAATTACATGCCTAGATTTCTCAGTCGTCCCTTGTCATTCATATACTTATCTAGTTGGTATTTTCTATAAAAAAGACAATGCTCTATAACCACTTTATGTTTTACTTTGGTAACTATCATGCTATTATCAATCAGATTAAATATTGGAAGTGAAATAATCACAACCTGTCCAAAGCTAAAATTTTACATTTGTAATAGAAGGCTTTGCATTAAAACCATTTTCATCCTGTAGAAAAGCTTACCGACAGGACTGTTTTGTGCTAGCAAATGCCTGTAAACTATCACTGCCTGAATTACTTTGGAAATAATACAACAGTTTTGTCAAAGTTTTACCCTGTTTCAATTTGGCAAAACAAACTTTGTATTGATTTACTTAAGAACAGCTTGTAAGTGTGTGTGTTGTCACGTGAGAGAGGAGGAGCCCATATATCGTGAGTACAAGATGAAAGTTGGAAAGTGAGGTAAGAACCTGCAGCCCTGTACTTTAAAAAAGACATACCTTTGAACCAAGGGGGATGCTGGTCAACTGAGAATTGCGTGATTATTAGACTATGTGATTAGACTTTGTTTATTGCTTAGTCACAACAACTGGCAAGTTCATGCTCTTAGATGTTTTCTTGCTCAGTAAAATAAAAAATATACACAAGTAGTATGCTCGGTGTAAGACAAAGCATCTCAGGTCTCAGGAAACCCAGAGCCTGTTGGGCTAGTGCCAAAAATGTTGCCTTGCAAGTTATGTCTCCATGCACACCAACTAACCTTGGCAGCTACCTGTTCATGGGCTTCTATCTCACATCAAACAGGGAAAAACATTATCCAAAATCTAGAGACAATGTAGATTACATGAGCCAAATTGGGATTAGGTTGAGAGGTGGACCAGGGTACATACACAGTTAGTTCCTGTGAAACATCTTAAACAATTTTTCATATCAGCACTGAAGTCTACTACTTCTAGGTGGTTGTTGTGAAACTTATGCATATTTTATACCTGTATGTAGCATTTATTCTAGTGATAAGGCAAAGAAGGTCTACAGTATTTGTTGGGCATTTATGACTTTCAGTTATTCATATCTAATACTTAAATATGGTTCCAGTAGCTACCCTTTCTGTCAAGCTAAAATAGTGCATTTTCTATTCATTAGAGTAGTTAAATATTTCTATAGCTTTATCTGTATGGTAAATTTTATTATGCAAGATATTAAATAATATTTATCTGTTGGAGTGGGAAGCCGGTTCGGCAGTAACGATGAGATCCCAATATGGGTAAAATCATTCTCCTCTATTAGTCAGCAAAACAGGGTTTATATAGCAAAACAATTACAGCCTCTGATTGGTTAGTTACCCTTAACCATATATGGGCAAAATTGCTATAACTCGCTGAGATTGGTGCAGAGATTCATCTCCATGCGGAAGCGACTATAAGGCAGGAAGCGGCGAGGAGGCAGGAAGCGGCAATGCGGCATTTCCCCTGCGCCAGCGTTCCGTGTTCGCCACTTTACTTTCTCATCAGTGTTCCGCGTTCACTGCTTACCAGACCTATCTCCGGTACAAAGCCTGGGTTGCTCAACGGCACCAAACTATGTCCCCTCTCGTCCAACCAGGACTCCACATTTCTCATGCAAACAAGTATGATCAAGAAAAGACAATGGGATACGATATGAACTTCAAGAGTTCTTTAATCCTTTTCTAGCCGGAACTGAAGGATCTCAGCCTTTTCACTATTCCTGAAGAATATGCATACTGTCTATTGTTCTGGTTTGGCTGCAGTCGGCAACAAAAGCGCCACGCGGGCGCCCCTCCCCCCGCCGGGGTGTGGAGGAGAATGGAAAGAAACAGGCAGAAACTGGTGGGTCGGGATAAGGGCAGTTTAACAGAACAGAAAACAAAGGGAACAGGAACAACAATGATACAGATGAGAAGAAAAGACAACACAAATCTCACAACCCAGAGAGCTGTTCTCCCGGACCGAACCCCCGCTGTGCCCTCCTGAGCCTCGAGTGAGTTCCCCCCGCCCAGCTCCCCCCCCACCGGAACCCAGCATGACGGCACATGGTATGGAATACCGTGCTCTGTTTGGCCAGATGGGGTCAGCCCAGCTGTGCCCCTTCCTGGATTCTGGTGAAAATTAACCCTGTCCTGGCCAAACCCAGGACACCTGGTAAAGGTAAGGGAGGAAAAAGCATAGTGGAAATCTGCTTATATCACCATAGGGATAGTAGAACTGAAACTTAACAACATGCACATTTGCAAAAAAATAAAGTTTGCCTTCTTCTTTGTGAGAAATCAGTACAATCATTGAAGAAACTGTTTTGTAGCAAATTAGTATCTTACTTGAGATTAAATTTTCTATTGTTCTAGGTAACAACAAAGGTAAAAAATACCAGTTATAAAGAAAACATGACTCAAACACTAGTTTCATCTGGGAGGTAAAACAGAGAATCCTGCCTATCTTGAAATGAAAAGGACTTCTCTTGTTAAGAAAGTACATAGCATTATATCAATCATTATTTGTCATAATTACAACTTTTATTTTATGTCAGTTATGACACTTCAGTTTCTTGTAATAAAAAATGAGAAAGATGGAAAGTGTTCTGGAATACAAGCAACCATGTTTTTTATTGTCTGAAAATAAAATTTAAAGACATTTCATCTTGTAATGATGTGGTATTAAAAACTACATTACATTTCCCCACGATTATTTTGGCAAGAAAAACTTATCTGTTTTTCTTATCAAAGTAGGAATTTATGTTTTACTGCATAAAACACTGCAGAGAGAAAATTAACTGATCTGTTGCTACTAATCCTACAGTTTCAGAGCTGACCATAGCTCAAACACAGCTCAAATAATGTATTACAAAGGCTCTACAAGAAGAGCATATTTAAACCTATTTCTTCTTAAGCAACAAAGAGTGGGAGTAACTTCTCTCCTGAGTCTTTTAAATTGTTTCAGGAAAGAGTGGTCATTTGTCTAATATTAAGGAATTTTCTCCAAAATATAGTCAGATTTATGGTGAGCATCGGTTAGATAACTACTCGATAGCCCAATGAAATATAAATAAAGAAGGGACAGTGACAGAGGGACAAATTGACGCTTGTTCCGCAAAGATATAAAGAAATATTGGAACTGGAAGTTAAGCTACTGGAAAGAAAATTCAAGTTCACAATTTATTTGAATAGTTCTTCCTATAACATGCTCAAACAAGTGCATGTAAGAAGGCTACAAACACTGAAAATATATAAAAGCCAAGATGATACTGAGAACCTTAGTGAATCTTCACTGGTCATGTGCTGGCAGTCAAGATGAGTATGTAAGCCCCTGTGAAGCTCACAGGTGATTGCTTCTAAATACCACCAAAATTTGTATCGGGATTTGAGCTATTCAGCATCTTTAAGCTATGTGAAAAGTGAGACGAAGATGAGCACTGAGCAGCTGAAGTTTGCTAAGGTTTTGACTACCTTGAAAAACGAAATCCAAAACTATCTGTAAAGGTTTTCAACAGGCTTCCATCATACTAAATAGCTGGGCAATAAAATGGATAAAAAATTCAATACTGGTGAATGACATGTAATGCCCATATGGAAAATAATGTGATAACCATACCTATGCATAGTGTTAGACTCAATCATAGCTTCTATCACTCTGCATAGCTGTGAAGAGCTGACTCAATTCTCAGTAGCAGTCCAAAAATCACATTGAGCATTAGGAAAGAGTATTAGGCATTGAATGAGCATTGCAGAATGAAACAGAGCAGAAGGAAAAAAACAGAGGCAAGGGAGGAAACAATTCCATGATGTTTCCTTTGTCTTGAATAATATGAAGGAGGACACGATAGGGAAAAAAAAAAACAACCCAGAACAGACTTTTGCTACTCTGGTCATCTGGTCATAATGGTCATCTATGGAAAGCACCACCAGTGAGAATATAAAAGCTGAACTTCCCCCTTCAACTTCTTATACATAAACCAAACTGGTGTATTTGTGGATCTGCAAAAGCCAAATGCAACTTCAGCTAGTACAGAAACAACTGCAGCAGAAACTCAGATCAACCCCAGTTTACAGTGAGGTTTAGCCCTTGTGTACTAGGTGCATTTAGAAGACCGCCTAGGACTTTATCTAGTCATGCCTACTGCATTGCACTATAATACAAGAAGGTGTAACCAGGCACTGAGAATATCTGAACATCTGCATATGCATGAAGAAAAATGCAAGAGAAGCTGAAATAGGTCAAATTGTTTAGTAAGAAGTATACTTAGTCTGTAAGAAAGAAAGAAAGTAAAATTCAGGGTTTTAGACTACTACATCAAAGTAGGAAGAAACCCAGATAGCATATTCATGAAGGAAGATATTAGGGACAAAGAAACACATTCAGTAATGCCAAGTATTGTCAAAAAGTAATATGAAGGAAAAAGGGGGAGAGGGAATTACATATCTTATGAAATTTCATACTGGGTATACTGAACATATACAGAGGGGATATTTGATACTAGGAAATCTGCTAATCTCTTGAAAGCGAGCTTGACCATCTGCCTAAAAATTACTTTTATGTGAGTTAAAAAGTCAGATCTGAACTTATTTCATAGAAGCCTGCACTGATAATGAGAAAACCAAGCACGTTACAAGAGAAGAGGAATAAAGAGTACCACTACTCTCTGCACCTGTTTCTGAAGCTTACGTTGTCCAGCATGGTAACACCTACTTCTAACTTTAAACATCTACTTTTATGTATGATGTCTTTCTCTAATAACATTTTCTACTTGCACATTACCAACTCTAAAATTTTTCCCATACACCACAACTGCATTGTCAGGTACACACTGCTGAGCACAGACTCTGATGCTCTTGGAGTTGTTCATCCCTCTAGCAATTCTTGTCCTAAGATCGTAGAATCATTTAGGTTGGAAAAGTTCTTTAAGATCATTAAGTCCAACCATAAGCCTAACACTGCCAAGTCCACCACTAAACCATGTTGCTAAGGACCACTTCTCTAAGCACATATCTTTTAAATGCCTCCAGGGATGGCGACTCAAATATTTCCCTGGACAGCCTGTTCCAGTGCTTGATAACTCTTTCATTGATGAAATTTTTCCTAACATAAACTCTCCCAAACCTCCCCTGGCATAACTTGAGGCTGTTTCCTTTTGTCCTATCACTTGTTACATGGGAAAAGAGATCAACACCAACCTTGCTACAACTGCCTTTCAGGTAGTTGTAGAGAGCAATAAAGTCTCCCTTCAGCCTGCTTTTCTCGAGATTAAATAACCTGAGTTTCCTCAGCTGTTTTCCATAGGACTTGTGCTCTAGACCCTTCACCAGCTTCGGTGCCCTTCTCTGGACATGCTCCAGCACCTCAATGTCTTTCTTGTAGTGAGGGGCTCAAAAATGAACACAGTACTCAAGGTGTGGCCTCACCAGTGCCGAGTACAGGGGCACGATCACCTCCCTACTCCTGCTGGCCACACTATTCCTGATACAAGCCAGGATGCCATTGGCCTTCCTGGCCACCTGAGCACTCTGCAGCTCCTATTCAACCGGCTGTCGACCAATACCTCCAGGTCTTTTTCTGCCAGGTGCGTTTACATACACTCTTCCCCAAGCCTATAGCATTGTATGGGGTTGTTGTGACAAAAGTGCAGGACCCAACAGTTAGCAAAATGGAGCTGCTTGATAGCAACAACAAAGAATTGATGAAATATACAGTAAAAGCCTTCCTTAGAAATAGCAGTCCAGTTGGCTACAGCAAGACAGGTTTTGTGTTGTTACTATGCTACTACAGAATGATAATGAAGTGAGGAGACACAGAGTCAAATACCAGAAGCTCCACACACTTTGTTTACGCAGTTTGCATTTCCAGGTCTGTATAGCTACAAAAGTTTTCAGATCTAAGGCAACAAACAGATGTGACTAAAGATCTTCTTGTGTGTACTATGGAAGCTATTAACACCATTCTGGTGAAGTAGGAAAAAAACCCATCACTATGCTCTATCTGGTGTTTTATGGATAAAACATTCATGGAAGCTCCAGGTCTGTTTTAGTTCTGATGATATTATGATATATGAGAAACTGAGCACAGCAACAAGAAGAGTCATAGAACATTAAAAAATGGCTTGATTTTCCAGGTCCACCCTCTACTGAGTTAATAAATGAGAATTTATTTCACTGTGTTCTTTACTATTCTGTTTGCTCCTGCATGCAGAAGCAGCTGTTGGTAACACAATGGATAAGAAAAAAATTAATGAATGCTCCATACTGTCACCCACTGTGGTGTTCTGTGGAGTTCTGTGAGAAGTGCCTCTGTACAAAAACAAAAACAGAGAGAACCAAAGGCAACTGAGACTGCCAAAAGAATACCGTCATTTGGTCAAGACCAGGTTACTGAACCAGACCACATTTCTGGGAAATAAGCAGAGATCAAAGATCAGGCCAATAGACGATAGAACTGGACTTAGTTTCCCTGGATGAAGACAACCCTCAGAAGGCCGTAAAGTTATTCATAGGTTCCATTAAACTGAACCTCCCACTTCAAAAACCTCATATATTAACTAACCCAGTGTGTTTATGAAAATTCAAAAAGCCAAGTGCTGTTAGAAACTGCAACAGAGCTGCTGTGCTCAGCTCAGACATGGCCGCAACTTGGCAATGGCAAAGGCAGGAACACTTAATCCTGGAGCATAAGGCTGCTGATGGATTTGTCTTGGCAAGTGGCCTTCAGCATGGTGAAGAAACCAGTGCTGTGCTAACAATACAAAAAAGGCTAACAAGATTGCCTGACACTGATAGAAATATAAATGAACACTTGAATTAAAGGAGAATTTAGAAAACCTAGAAAAAGGTATTGGATTTGGAGAAATAAAGGAGAATACAGAGAGAGAAAAACAAGTGGCGGTGGACATTTAGAATGGTTTAGAGATACTTCGGATGCAAGTATTATGCTGTAAGCATGTGCAAGTGTGATCCGGACCCAGGCTTTAGTATTTACAAATACTGAAATGTGTAAATATGTTGTTCTTTGTGACTGAATTCTAGGTCACTTATGAAAGGCCTTTTGCTGAATTAGATGCAACACATTTGCTATGAATTTCTTCCTTAAAAGCCCAGCTGACAAGTATTTATCCCAATACAACTCTTTTGTATGTAGAACTTTAGAAAAAAAGGATAACTTATACCACTAGGGTACTAATATGTACAACCTCTTGCTTTCATGCAGCTGCACCAATATAAAAATACTGTATTTTAGTATGTCACATTCCCTCTGAAGCACAGAAACAGTTAAAGCAAGGTAAGAGCAACTGTAGGGATTTTCAAAGTTATTCTATATACAGCTAACCTCATTCCTATTGAAAAAACCCTACTGTTTTCAGAGAATGCCAAGTTCAATTCTCAGTACTTTTTAGAAAGAATTTAAAAGTCCTCTGTGCCATACTACCTTATTGAACACTGTTTTACTGAGAAGAAACACTTTTACACTACCATGGCTTAAGAAAAAAGTCAGCCATCTATGATGTGTATTTCAGTCTCCAACACTGAGGAAAATAAAAGCTTATCAGAGTTTCCTGGTTGTTCCTGAACTAGTAAATGATTAAACTGATTAATTTTGTAAGTAAATTATTAAACTCTGAGAATGTGCCATGTCTAATTCCAGTAGTAAAATCTCCTTTCAGCAGAAGCTCCCAAGCTGTAGCAGGAACAATCTTTCTTCAGTGAATGTAACCTTTCCCTATTACCACTAATGCCACTTTCAAAACCATTGACGCCTTCAACAAGAACAGGAAAACTCAATATGAACCTTTCTATTTTAAAATATGCAGCAAAAGTAGGGACCAGTTTTATAAATTCCAGAATATTAAATACCATTTAGAAAGTTTTTAACTACTAATACTTTTGTATCACAACCTTAACACTACTAAGAAGAGAGAAGGGCAAGAAATCAAATTATGTAACAGCATATAGGATATTTCTTAACTTTCTGGGGAATCCAAGGCTGTTTTATTTTAAACATTTACTATACCAAAAATCTCATGGGTATAAATATATTTTACACAATAAAACAGAATTTTAGAATCAAACCACATAACTTCCCAAAAGAAAATTCAGCAGAACTGTACAAAGCACAAACTATCTTGATAGGATATCATCATTCAAACAGCATTAATATTATGAAATTTCATGAAATTTCCCGCTTCTTCCAAAAGAGCTATGGAACATTCTACATATTTAAAACTGAGGTTCAATGCAACTGAGGGAGGGAAAAAAATGCAGAAGATATTATTTCTATGGGAAGAGTTAGACAGTAAAAAAATAGTATTAAATAATAAATAAATAAATAAATAAATAAGAATAAATAAATAAATAAATAAATAAATAAATAAAGTACTATATCAAATTGAAACCAAAAAAAGACGAGGATAGTGGTCCATCTTGAGGGTAGAGAGGCCTTACAGAGGCACCTGGATAGTCTAGAGAGCTGGGCAATCACCAACCATGTGAAATTTAACAAGAGCAAGTGCCAGATTTTGCATCAGGGACAGGGAAATTCTGATTATACATACAAATTGGGGGACAAGAGGCTGGAGACCAGCCTCACAGAAAGAGATCTGGGGGTATGGGTTGATGGCATGTTGAATACGAGTCAACAGTGTGCCCTGGCAGCCAGAAACATGTACTGTAGTTTATCATAAGGTGCAGTCATATGTCAGACTGAATAGCACTGTGACAGAACAAATTTCTCAGCAGAAACCCAGCTCCAGGAGAAAGAGTTTCATAATGCTGCTTTACCTCATCCATTCCCAGCACCATTTCAGTAAAATGGAACTGTGACACTCCATCTCCAGTTCACAATTCATGCTAAGGTATTTAACTTGTGTGTTTGTAGACACACAGCATCACAGTAAGCAAGAAGGCATGTGAACGGAAAAGCCTTCAATGCATTGGAGGTGATGGTACTTTTTGTTAGTTTCTGTTTCCCTTTGGGGGGGAATGGAAATGACCTGTGACAGAGTGTTATTAGAGGCACCAAAGACAATAAGAAAAGCCAAGGGGTTTACTCATTACTTCTTTGGCCTAGGAGTTTGGTGAGCTTTATTTTTAAAATTCTCGTATGCCATATTGATTTTACTCAAACTGTTTAAACCCCTTCTCTTGCATAATAAAAGACAGAAGTTAAAGCATTACCGTACTGCTCAGTTCATGTAAATATTTTTTTATTTTACAAAGAGTTAGCTATTATCGGAAATACTATTATATACAACATGTTACCTAGTATACATTGTTCAGTCATCCCTAACCTTCCCCCCAACACTATGCTATTAATGTTATTTCTGTATCATAACTATTTTTAAGATTCTGAGATAACACATGCATTAGAAAAAGTAAAGTGTGTTTTAAATATTATTTCACCTCTCATGATTCCTGTCAAAATGCTATGTTTTTAAAATAGAGAGAGGGAGAATGGTCAAAACACATTTGCAAAAATGAATAAAATTTCTAGCTTCGTAACACATTGCAGATTTTGGCCAGCTGTTTTCCACTCAGCATGAGAAACTTCACACCATATGTCCAGCTTTCATTTAGAATGGATATTTGTCCTATTTGGAATAACAGCCACGAGACTTATCTGGCCCTCAGTTGTCTGGTACCACAACAGCTATCTTTGAGTGTTGTTTTTTTTTTTCTTTTCCTTCCAAATTAGCACTTTGACTCTGCTTCAGTTAGAAAGACCTCCTTGCAGTTTCAGACTTCGGATTATCCAGTAAAATTATGAACTGTCAACTTTGCAAATGCCTCCCTAAGTTCCAAATATACCTTTCCTTTATATCAATATGCAAAAAATTATGATCAGTGCTTATGATGATAAGGCTGCCTAAAGAAGCAGTAAGTTCTGACACTGCAGAAAATAAGGAGCCCTTTTTTTAAAGCTGCAAATTAGGTGTTCTACGCAGAACCAATATAGATAAACTTGAAAAGATCAGATAGAATTCAGATCTTATTACACAATGGCAGTAGCAAAAATACCAATCAGAGCAGCTCCTGGAAAAGGAATATTTGTACTGCCCACGTTTTTGCAGATTATCTAAAGCAAATTCCCTTATGCTGTTCTCACTGAACTGTTACAGTAAGAACCAGCAGATGGTTAATCAATCCCAAAATACCCTTCAGAAGCTACAACAGCTGTGTATGGTCAGCACGAGTAAACTCATCCAGAGTAAATGTGAACTGGGAACTGTGCAGCATGGAAACACAACAGTTTCTTTTCCTTGTTACAGTTAAATGAGTCTGCAAACATTTCTTAAGCTTTGAACTTTCCAGAATAAATTCAGTAAGATTTCTATAGCAGTCTTGTGTAAACAGTCTACATATAACAAATACAAAACCAATTTATTAGTGGGGACAATGTTAATTACATTGAATTATTCCAGGTCAAGCAAAATGTAGCATCCCCAAATCAAAAATAACAGCCCTGCAGTGGCTAATTTGAGGAAATCTTTTAAAATTTCAAATAATTTATTCATCAACACTCCCATGTGCCCCAAAGTCTTATATTTGGGTTCAAAAAGGAAAAAGAAAAAAGAAAAAAGCCATTAGTAGACAATCCACATCCCTTTGTACAGAAAACTGTTTGGAGCTACTTCTGCGTACGCTGATGCCTAACGCACACACAGTTCACAGTCTTTCACATTCTGACATCACAGACTAGGACAAGAGAATGTACCAGAAGAAGCCATATATGGTTGGAAAAGAAAAAAAAATATTTACAGCCAAATATTGAAAAATCATCTTTAATTTCTAGTTTCGGTAAATTTAATCAATTCTCCTTTTTTTGACTTTTAGCTGTTTTTTTTATGAGCTGGTGCAAGACCATGTTTTCACATATAAATATTTTAAATGGACATGAGATCAGGAAGGTATTTTGAGTTTCCTTCCCCTGAAAATTTCTGTTAAACTTTCCAACTTTAACTGAGGTGGGAAAGAAAAAATTTGCAGGAGAATTTCCAGTCAATCTTACTAGTGAGTTCAGTAAAAGGGTTACAAAAGCTATGAAAATTGGGTGTTATTGAATTTTTCAAATTTAGCAATCACAGAAATCATAAAAACCTCCCCTGTCCTCAGTAATAACAAAATAATAAATTAAATACTGGAGACTATGTAGCTTTTTAAATGTTTTAGAAACACTGTACTAACATGAAAAAAATTCACTATATAAAACAGTACTTCACTCAGTTCCCGTTTACAATTAGTCTTAATCAAGTCAAAACAGTTTTCCCAGACACCACTGTGAGAGTGTCATAGGTAAAACCTGTTCTTTGAAAACAAGGAGCACTGAATTTCTTCATTTGCAAGCAATACTTACGTCACATAGTAGGTTTTCAGAATTACATTTCTCAAATGCATGTAGAGTGATAACTCTGAGGAAAAGCTAAAAGCTCCTCTACCATGTATCAGATTATTTCCCTACAGCAACACTTTAAAGAAGAATTCTTTCTTTTAATCCACTAGTTTCATGTTTTATACAACGAATGTCCATATTTTTTTCTTGAAAGATTATTTTGGAATCTGGCATAACTCACTGTTGAAGAATTTTGTGTTTCTCTCTCAATTTTATCACATTGCTCTTAGCTATGTCTTTGGGTGAGAAAAAGTTTGCACTATGTAACATGCCTTCACAAATAGTGTTTCTGTTCCTCCGATGTTTCTGGTCCTGAGCTTCTCTGTTAGTCATCCCTGAGCCAAGCCCTCATTCATATTTACCTACTTCAGTGTTTCCTCTTAAGCCAATTTTCTGAGCCCCTTGATAATTCTTATGCTATGTGAGAATAGCTATCTTTGGTTTTTCTGGGGTTCCTCTACCTGCAGAGAATAGCTCATTCTTTTTATGTCCCTCCAACTATATGTCAAAATATAACAATCCACGGATATATTTTTCAAGCAGGAGTACTCATGGTTTTTTAGTATTATAAAACAAGGTACAAAACTGCAATATGGAGCTTGATTTTATTCCTGGATAGCTTATTTAAAAAATAATAAAAAAAAATTTAGGACCCTGTATAAGAAAAACAATGTGTCTGAAGGATTTATCCTTCACCCTGATTTAATATACACAGAGACCAAAAGAATTAACAGTTCTCTCTTTATATTTCTGATATCCAATGTAGTCATTTCAATAACTGCTTATTGTAAAGTGGCAAGATCCATAGAGCACTTAGTGGATTCTCTTTATTTATAAAAACGGAAAGTGTGGCTCATTTAGAACTATTGACACAGACACCAAAACCAAAAAAAAAGCAAAAAATACCCCCAAACCACCCGTCTGGAAAGCATGTAAAAACCAACAACAAAAACCCCTCAAAACCCCCACACCCACAAACTAAAATAGGAAAAATCTGGATTCTGAAGTGTTATATTATAAACACCTGCTGTTGATACATTATGTGAAATGGCTATTTTTGATAAAACAGAAGGCTGGTCTTCATCCTCAGAGTTCAAAAATGAATGGAACAAAAGGAAGAGAATAGAGAGAGAATAATATGAGAAAACAAACTGGACGCATATACTAAAACTGTATTGAGAATTCTACATGTGTTTATGTTCTTACAGGCTTCTCTTTGCAAAGAATGTGTGGAGATATATTTCAAAGTCCACAAAACAGCATTTTTTCCCTTTCTAGTAAACACTATGATTCACTGTTTTACTACTGAGAGAGCTCTCAGAAGAAAGACTGCTCACAAAATAGAGAAATAAAGAATAACCTGCCATCAGTAAAGCTAGGCAGAAGTGGATAATTTTAAAAGGGGAAGGTGGGATGGAAAACACTTTGGTTTTCTGATAAAGAAATACTTGCCTTTGGCTTAAGAGCACTGAAGTCTGTTACCTCATAGTAAATGTAGGCTGTATTCTGTTCACCCATGTTACGTAAAAATCCCAGAGCAAAGCGTATTTCCTGTGATGCAGATTTTCATCTTACACAGTTTATAATATAGGGACGAAATCCAAGTCTCGAGCTTTCCAAAAAGAAAAGAAGAATTAAATATCCGAGCTCTAACTCCAAAATATATCAAGATAATAATAACAGTGTCACAGTGTTTCGTGGTTCTCAGGTGGCAAAACAGTGTCCAGTGTTTTTGGTGGGGAAAGGAAAAAAACCCCATCACAGAATTCTTACATTTCAGCCTAATATTTTGTTCAAGGAAAAGCCTGTCCTAAAGGAAATAAAGTCTTTTCTTACCAAAATACATGGACAAACAACACACAAAAAGCAAACATTCAGTGGGAAACCCAAAACTACTCTCAACATGAAGAAAACACAAAGAAAATATGTAAAGCCATGCAATCAAGATGGACTGCAAATGCTTCATTAAGACAAGCTTAATAAGTAAACAAGAACCCATACAATCACACTGCTTAAAATTACAAATACAGTACATGAAGTGCTAAAGTCTAAGATGTGCCAGCAAAAGAGGAATTCTTCCCAGTTTTACCACTAAAACTCACCTGTGTATTAAGTCTGCAGAAAAACAGAACTCCAGTGCCTACTCCCCACAAAGATCCAAGACAGGCAGCCCATTCATCTGACTAGTGCTTATCATCTCATTTTTCACTTTATCATTCTTTCAGAATTCATCTGTTTCTGTTTCTTTATAGCTATATTGTAATGTGTTAGATTTTAGTCATGTTTTTTCTTGTTTTCTAGAACTGACTTAACAAAACAGGTCCTGATGGACAAACAATGTTTCTGATAAAAGGAACATCCACTGACACATACAGTAAATCAAAGGCCTCTGTTTTCCTTTCTCTTTAAAAGCAGAACAAACACAAATCCAAAAAAAGGTCAAAGGTTGGTAATTTAAATACTAAATGAATAAAAAGGGTTTTTTTGTTGTTTATTTTTAAAAAACTAACATAGGGAAGAAGTAGATATTTGATTACTTCCTGCATTATCAAGTTGATTCCAAAAACTTTTTTTATCAAAATCTGTTTAGTTCTATTAGAATATGAGTAATAGAATCAGAGAATCATAGAATGGTAAGGGTTGGAAGGGACCTTTAAAGGTCATCTACTCCAACCTCCTGCAACGATCAGGGACATCTTCAGGTAGATCAGGTTGCTCAGGGCCTCTACTGCCTGTCTGGGCAAATCATTCCAGTGTTTCACCACCCTCCTGGTAAAAAATTTCTTCCTTATATCCAGTCTAAATCTACCCTCTTTTAGTTTAAAAACCATTATCCCTTGTCTTATCTCAACAGGCCCTGATAAAAAGCCTGTCCCCATGTTTCTTACAAGCCTCTTTTAAGTACTGAAAGACTCCTATAAGGTCTCCCTGGAGTCTTCTCCAGGCTGAACAGCTCCAATTCTCTCAGCCTTTCCTTGTAGGACAGGTGCCCCAGCCCTCTGATTATTTTTGTGGCCCTCCTCTGGACCCATTCCAACAAGTCCATGTCTTTCCTATGCTGAGGGCTGCAGAACTGGACACAGTACTGCAAGTGGGGTGTCACGAAAGCAGAGGAGCAGAATCACTGCCCTCGACCTGCTGGCCACACTTCTTTTGATGCAGCCCAGGATATGGTTGGCCTTCCAGGCTGTGAGCACACATTGTTGGCTCATGTCCAGGTTTTCATCCACCAGTACCCCCAAGTCCTTCTTTGCAGGGCTGCTCTCAGTCCTTTCACCGCTGTCATGAATTTGGCTGGGATAGAGCTAATTTTCACAAGAAACCAGGAGGGGGCGGCCGACCCAAACTGGCCAAACAAACAGAGTATTTGATACCATGTGATGTCATGCTCGGATAGGAGTGGGGGAGCTGGGCGGGGGGAGGTTAATCACGGCTCGGGAGCATGCTGGGCTTCGGGCAGTGAGAGAGTTGTCCTGTGTATTCCCTTGTTTCATATATTCTTTTAATCAGTATTATTGTTGTTACTGTTCAATTCCTTTGATGTTAAACTGTCTTTATACCAACACACAAGTTTTGCCTTTTTCTGCCAATTCTCCTCCCTACTCCACTGAGGAAAGGGGACATAGAGTGACCGCATGGTGCTTTGTTGCCAGCCAGGGCTAAACCACAACAGCCCCCAGCCTGTATTGATACTGGGGGTTGCCCCAACCCAGGTACACAGCCTTGCACTTGGCCTTGCTGAACCTCATGAGGTTCACGTGGGTCCACTTCTTGAGCTCGCCCAGGTCCCTCTGGACGGCATTCTGTCCCTCAGGCACGTTGACCACACCACACTGCTTGGTGTCATCTGCAAACTTGCTGAGGGTGCACTCGATTCCACTGTCTATGTAGGTCATTGATGAAGATATTAAATACTTCTGGTCACAATACGGACCCCTGAGGGACACCACTTCTCACCAGTCTCCATCTGGACATTGAGCCACTGACCACCACCCTCTAGATGCAACCACCCAACCAATTCCTTATTCACCAAACAGTCCATCCATCAAATTTGTATCTCCCCAATTTGGAGAGAAGGATGTTGTGAGGGTCTGTGTCAAAGGCCTTAGAGAAGTCCAGATAGATCACGTCCATAGCTCTTCCCTTGTTCACTGATGTAGTCACTCTAGCATAGAACACCACGAGGTTGGTCAGGGAGGACTTGCCCTTGGTGAAGCTGTGCTGACAGTCTCGAATTACCTCCCTATTCTCCATGCGCCTTAGCCGAGCTTCTAGGAGGATCTATTCCCTGATCTTCCAAGGCACAGAGGTGAGGCTGACAGGTCAGTAGTTCCCATGGTCCTCCTTTCTACTCTTTGTAAAAATGGGCACAATATTTCCCTTGTTCCAGTCACCAGGCAGTCCTTCCCCCAACTGCCATGACTTTTCAGATATGTTGGATAATTGCTTGGGATCTACATCAGCAAATTCCCTCAGGATTCTGGTATGCATATTGTCAGGTCCCATAGACTTATGTACATTCAGGTTCCTCAGGTGGTCATGAACCTGACCTCCTACAGCGAAAGGGACTTTGCTCATCCAGTCCCTGTTCTGTGGTCCATCCACTCAAGAGGTGTGGGAAGAGAGGTTGCCAGTGAAGACTGAGGCAAAAATTTGTTGGATACCTCAGCCTTCTCCTCATCTGTTGTTACCAGTTTGGCAGTCTTGCTCATCAGGAATTTCCTTCTCACGCTTTAATTTGACCAGCAGCTCTTGACTCAGCCATGCCAATCTCTTGCCTGCCTTTCCTGATTTCTCACACCTGGGGAACAAGAGCTCTTGTGCTCTGTGGAAAGCTTCCTTAAGTATCTGCTAGCTCTGTTCTGCTCCTTTGTGCCTGAGGGGAGTTTCCCAGTGGGTCCTCTTGACTAACTCCTTGAACATTTGGAAGTCAGCTTTCTAAAATTCAGGGTCTTGAATTTACTCTTCACCTGACCCTTATGCCTCAGGACTGCAAAATCTACCAGTCCATGATCCCTGCTGCCTCCAATCTTGATGTCACCGATTATCTCCCTTGCATTGGTGACCAACAGGTCCAGTATTACATGCCCTCTGGTAGGGCTGTCTATTACCTGGCTTAAGAAGTTATCCTCCGTACACTCCAGGAGTTTCTTGGATTGCCTACAGCTCACCGTGACACTTTTCCAGGAGATGTCGGGGTGGTTGAAGTCCCCCAGCAGGACGAGAGCTTGTGAGCGTGAAGCCTTCTGTAGCTGGAGTAAGAAGGCTTCTTCAATATGATCCCCTTGATCGGGTGGCCTGTAGTAGACACCAACCACAAAGTTCCCTTTGTTGCCTCAATCTCTGTTTTTACCCATAGGCTTTCTACATGTTCATGGCTATTGTTTGGAGACAGCTCTCAACACTTTATCCATTTCTTGAAGTAGAGGGCAACTCCTCCACTCTTACTTCCTCACCTGCCCCTTCTGAACAGCCTGTAGCCATCGATAGCTGCACTCCAGTCATGGGATGTGTCCCACTAAGTTTCAGTAAAGGCAACTGAGTCGTAGGTTTCTAGCAGCATGGTGGCTTCTAACTCCTGTTTGTTGTCCATGCTGTGTTCATTGGTGTGGAGGCACTTCATCTGGGCTTTCGGCCATGTCACCTTCTTAGAGGAACATCCCTTAATCCCTTTGAGATATTTCACTGGTGTTTCCCTGTTGGCCCTTATTACCTCAGGAGCCTCTAGCTCATCTTTCCAAGACTTCAGGTGTGCTGCAGTGTAGCCGGCACACTTAGGAGCAATAGGCTAAGGGCCCTTGTTAGCACCTCATCCCTCTAACCTTGGCATGTCATCCCATAGCTGGTCACGGGCAAGCCAGGTATTAAACCACTCCCCTTTCGGGTCTAGTTTAAAAAATAACCTGGGCTCCAGATTCCCTTACCAACTGTCCCAAGGCCCTTGGGACAAATTTCTTGTGATTGCACTTCGACTCTATTTTGCGACCTCATCGCCACTCACATGGAAAGCCAGTAATAAGTAATAGTCTGAGGGCCATACCAGGCTAGGAAGTTTCCTGTTGATGTCCTTGACCCGGGCCCCAGGCAGGCATCAGACTTCCCGAAAAGGAGGGTCTTTCTCAAGTATTGGACCCTGTGTTCCCCTCAGAAGGAAAGTCGCCTACAACTATAACCCTTCTTTGCTTCCTCATGGAGGTAGTTGTGATACAGGGCATAGGTCTTTCTGACCTTGGCAACACCTCTGCTGTAGATGGATAGTCATCCACGTCATCCATTGGCTGGCCTTCCACATCTAGAACCTCATACCTGTTGTACAATGGCACCTGGGAAGGCAAAGTGGGAAAGGAGGGGGTTTGCCTGCCACCCCCAAAGTGGACTTGCCTCCATTCACTCTTTTTCTTTAAGCTACTGCCTTTAGCCTGGTGGGATAGACAAATTTGGGGTAATTGGGGGCAGAAGAATTTAGAAAAGGATAATAAATGTTTTTCAAGCCTTAGGCCCCTCTCTATCAGTTATGTAGACTACGGCTAAATGTTTATTTTATCTCCCAGTAAACCCTTAATTCCTTCAAATCTCACGGTTCGAGACAGGATATTGAACTAGATGGACCTTAAGTCTGAGCTGGTATTTCTGTGTATATTGTGATTAATGAGCTCCATAATTACTCATGATATTAGGACATTGATATGAAATTGATATATACTATAAAAAAATACTGAGAATTAATTATCATGCTAATTTAAAAAAATAAAAAATCATTATTCAGACAATATAGTGGTCAACTAGTGCAGTAAAGTTATGTCAGCTACTGCTTGGTACCTAGAAGCAGGCATCAGCATCATTTAAAATGCTTACCAATATACTGTGCAAGTATTTTCCTATATTTTTATCTAAGCCCAGGAAATCCTGTGCTACAGCTAATACAATGCCTTTGTACTTGCTGGTTGATAGCAGGTGTAGTTTCTTCTTGTTTTGAAGTCAAAAGATTAATAGCGGTCAGATCCTTAGCTGTGAAGGACTTCAGAAGAATTTATTTTGGTGTTGCTCTAGCACTTTTCCCTGCAGAGGACATGGCCCTGAAGATGGAAACATGACCAAGGAAAGGAGTGAAAAGCTAAGCTTCTGGTTCATTAAGAATCCTTCTCAGATCTCTCACACGTCTAAGGATGGCTTTCTAGCTTCTGCTAGAAAAAAAGGTTGGTTCTTTCAACAACAGATGTACGAATGTTATAAAATTTGCTCATATCTATTGTTTCTCCAGTTCAGATTTATTCCACTTTTCAGTAAACTGGATGCATCTTCAAATATTACAATTTTGTCTACTGAAATTAAAAGCTCATGCCTTATTTTCCTGGTACCATACACTCTTATTACTAAACTTTAGCCTTTTTTGTATTGTATTATATATAGTATTGAAGTGCAATTGGACATTTGAATTAAATTCCTCTATTAATGTAATCACTACCATAGCCTAACTTAGTTTACATGGCATAAACAATACATTTTAGTTACCTACTCTTCTGGAGTACGTCTGCCATCTTCCAACAGATTTCTAAGAAAATAAAGCTGATACAAACTTTATGGAGCCCATTCCTTGTTATATCCACTTAATTTAGACCTGGGTAACAAACATCTGGATAATAAAGGGGTAAAGGTTTGCAATAAAGTCACAATACATTAAAAATTCCCTTTGTACCAGGCCTATTAATCAGTAAATGGTAGCAGCCTGGAAAAGTAAGAGAGAAAATTAAACTGCTGTAAATGAAAGATAATGGATATCTGACAATGTCATGTTCCATTAAGTGATTTACTCAGCACACTCTCACTAGCCCTGCAACTTCTGGCATTAATTTCCATAGCAACAAATGGCAATGTTTCCAGCCAGAGCACAGCCAGCAACAGAGAGAACAAGCTCTAGCAGTGGAGTGCAAGAAAAAAATAAATCCATTATAGCAATGTAAGAGTATGCTATACAAGAAAGAATAACTTGCTGGACATACCTGTTTTGTGAAAAAGTATTTTTTCATGCCTAGTGGCTCATGTTTTGGCCAGTTCCTGTTTATGGCTTGGAAGTAGTAGACACTAAGAAAAAGATCACACAATCTATTAGTCCAGCATGTAGGCAAGCAGCACAATGGTTTTCCTTCCTTTTGGTGAAAGTGTATTATGGAGGGAGATGTATTATGTCACATCACTATTTCTGAACCTGGGACTAGTAAGACATTCCTTTTTTGAACCAGGGACTGTGACACTTCCATTTCCTACCCTGTGATGACTTGCACAATGGCATCATAGGTAGTCTAGCACTAACTCCACTTCAAATAAGAACTGTCATATCTTTTATTCCTGAGTCACACAAGATATTTTTCTGCAGCTCTGAGGTACAGGAATTTGTCTCTGCCTTTTACCATGAAGACTGCTACTATTATTTGTCCTGATAGTCCCAGCTCAGTCCCAATTACAATAACTTAGTGGCTTTCTGCAGATAACAAGTATGTGTGCAATTACATTGTATGCTTTTATAATTTTTTATAGTAGTTTGTGAAGACATAAAGACTCCATTGTCTAGGAGAACCTACTAAATGAACAAAAGGAAACATTTCCATTCTTTGTGAAGCCTCAAGCTATTTTGAAATTTCTTAAGAATATTTTTGTTTCTTTACTATTACATAATATATTGTGTTTTAACTTACCAGATACTATACAAAAGCACTGTCTTGGATCTTGCTGCCTCTCTACAAAGCCTGCATAATCCACTGGTATTCTGTCAGCTGCTCTCTGATGCCGCAAGAAGTGTTGTAGACCAGAATACCTAAATAATCACATATTTTTCAAACAAACACACACAAAAAAATATCCTTTTAGCAACAACAAGAAACTTCTTTGCAAGATGCTGTACAGCATAAAGCCTCTAACTTTTGCTTCCTGACCTTACTTCAGTGATCATGACTGTGGCATCCAGACTTTTCCAGATTTCAAGAAAAACTCTTTGCAGATGGGCAGAGCTTCTGTGGCCAATGGCACACCAAACAGCCACAGCAGGCTAACAACAGATTCCTCCAGCTAACATGGAGTTCATTTCAGAAATAGAAAAGAATTGTAAATGTTGCAAAAGAAATGTTTTAGCACATATTTACCCTGTTGGTTTAACTTAGCCTATTTGGGATTTAAAACTAGAGAGGAGAACAAAGCTGCAAGTTGGAGAAAACTGTTACCGAGGTACAATGCACAGGGTGTAATCCCGCACTGGTTTTTCCAAACTGAGCAAGGAACAGTTTGAGCCTTAGGGTTTATTAAAGTCACTGAGGAAGATCAAGTCTTCAAAAAACACATGAGATAAAGGTAGGTATTTCTGGAAAGTGAGATACTTCTTGCTGCTTTTTTGTTTCACAGGGGTGGAACAGTTTCTTCCTCTACCAAGTTACACTCAGATGATGTAATTTATATGCATGGCAGGGGAAGTGTATAGGAAAAGGTGTATATCTTACTGGATGGTCCACAATCTCCAGGTGACTTTCATTAATGTACCCAATTTAGAAGCTAAGCTAAATTTGCTTTCAGGGAGACTGATTCACAAGCATAGAAGTTGCTTTTGGAAAAAGCTTCCTAAAAGTCAAAATTCTTAAGTTACTTTAATAATTTTGCTCCAATCATTTTTAAAAACACACTTCAGAATTCTGAATCTCATTTCCAGGTCTTCACAGGACACACTAACTGTCTCAAGTGTGGGACCAAAATGAGGTTTTGATTATTAGCAAGTGTCTTGGAGTTGACTGGCTTTAATCAGGTTATGCTTGAGTTTCTCTGAGCATTATTTAATTTGCCTGGGTATTGTAATGGTTATTTCACTGCTACTGTTATGGCATCTGGAAATATTTTAATTAAAAAGTACTATCTAATCACAATATCTTTTATGGAACATTTAATTAGAATAAGATGGTCAGGGTATACCTGTTTGTTAGCTTTGTTTTCTTTTTGAAAGACTTGAGAGAATTTACTAGACCTATTGCACTTCATTATTTTGCCAATGACTTAGAATTATTTTGGTAGAACCATGTTGTCTTTCATTCCTAAAATATTTCGTCGGGCTTTTCCATTAGGTACTGTATACAGTTATTTTATTTTTCTTCATCACTTATAGGTTTCCCATTTTGTATTTATAGACAAACTTGCCTTGCTGCCTTAAACATTCCCTGCATGTTATACAAAATGCTATTACTTCTAGCGAAAATGTCATTTAATTCTGAAGTTTTTAGTGTAGCTGTTACTTTGCTCACTGTGTGACTCCTGCTGCTGCACAGAAATGCATACTCCAGTTAAGGAACTGCAGTGCATGGCAGTAAAGATATACTCCTGGTGTTACTGATTGACAATCCTATGTTAGAACAGCAAAATGAGTTATCTGAAGAGTTCTTTCCTCTTTAACAGGTGTATATAATCAAGAACATCACATTATTTCTTCAGTTTATCAAGAAGATTAAACACATGCTCTCCTCCTGCCCCTTCCCCCAAAATTAACCCCCACATCACACATTTATCTGGCTTTCAATTAATATAATGCACATTAAAATCTTTTTAAAAAAGTAAAAGCTGGTATAAAATATTTTCCGCATTTTGCGTTCCAAATTTTTGATATCTACAGAAGTGAGTACAGTTAAAACAGTTTCTTGTTCTCAACAGGGGACATAATTTAAATAAGTAATTTAGGAAAGTCTAGAATCTATGAGTATTTTTGTTATTACACAGGTTTTTATCTGCAAGATTTCCCATTAGGTTTTATAGGATGTGTGGTTCTGATTTGTAAGTATAGACATTACTGTCTAGTGTAACTCATTTTTTTAATTACAAGGTCTATTCAATGACATCAAAGTGCAGAAACACCAATTCTATCTTGATGACCATGCACTCATTCCATTTGTGAGTGTTAAAATATTAAGGAAATAATGTTGTTGTTAAACACAGTTATTCCAAACATTTAAACAATTAAAAAAAACTATCTACTTGTCCTAGGTTCAGCCAGAACAGGGTTAATTTTCACCAGAAGCCAGGAGGGTACACAGCCGGGTGGGCTGACCCAAACTGGCCAAACAGAGCAGGGTATTCCATACCGTGTGCTGTTATGCCGGGTTCTGGTGGGGGAGCTGGCCGGCGAGAAGGGGTGGTGGCTGGGAAGCGCATGGGGTGTCCGCCCCTGAGAGTTGCCCTCTGCATTCTACTGTTTGTTTTGTATATTCTCCTTATCAGTATTGTTGCTGTTACTGTTCATTTCGTTTGCTGTTCTGTTAAACTGCCTTTATCCCGACCCTTAAGTTTTAGCCTTTTTTTTTCATTTTCCTCCCCACCCCGGGGGGGGAGGGGTGACAGAGCCACCGCGTGGCCCTTTGTTGCCGGCCACAGCCAAACTGCAACAGTACTTTTTTATGATTACTAACCATTATTATTTTTGGAATTCCAAATTTTCAGTATTCTGTATGACATATATTCCCTTCATCTATAAGGATGAGGCTAATGTGTTTATTCTACAGGAAAAGAGGTATTTAAAAAGATAATGGTTGTTCTGAAGGAGAAGCAATAAAAATACCCCTGTTCTGAGCACAGCTGCATGAGGGAATTTCCCAGTAGAGTATTTATATATATGTGTTCTGATGCAAGAGACGAAACATGCTTCATGAACAAAATCTTGGGACAACTCCAAAACAGGAGCTGAATGAACTAATGATAGAGAGGGGAAAAAAACCTCTGTAGTTTAAACGGAAGAAAAGAAGGAGAAAACTGCTGTAATCCTCATGTAGATATGATCCTGGAGATAAATTGGAAGGAGATTTTGATTACTCTTTCACTCAGACAACACACTTTGGTTATGGGCAGTAGGTTTTTGACATCCTACGACAGAAATCACAAAAAGGTGACTGAGAAGCTGCCAAAAATACTGCAAAGGTGTGTTAAAGTACATTTTGAATTTTCTTGCCTTCCTTCTTGGAGCTTCAGCCCCACTCTTCTCTACAGGCGCTTGTGGTACATAAAGATTACCTGTTTTCAGAATTACTGCTTAAAGTTCACACATTGATGGAGGGAATCATCCTTCACTAAAACAAGGGAATTTTTCCTACTGACAGGAAATAGCTTGAGAAATCTGAATTAAATTTTAATTGTTTAGAGAACTGAGGTTCTTTGCTTTAGCTTAAAAGTGAAGGAGTTTCTTTTGAGAACTGTTGTTTCCTCCTCTGTCCCCCCAGAAAGTGTGTTTTTAAATCTTTCCATAGCCTATCGAAAACCATCACTATGCAAGCTGTAAAGCAGGTACCATATGAAGTATACAGAATATCTTTGTGCTGCAAATGGCACTGTGAGGATATGATCGCTCTGTTGTGTTTAGCCAAGGTCCAGCAGTCTTTCACAGATATCAGTGTAGGGGGATTTTCTTCAGCTGCCTAGAATTTCTTTTATTTTATCATTCTTAATGTTTTCCTCATTCCTAGTTGATGATGAACATGAGGATTTTAGGCTCAAAAAACACTTACCCAAGGCCCTCCACATGTGAAAACTTGTTATATCACAACAACAGCCTTCAAAACAAATACACATTGCCCTCTTATGGATGACAGTGCTTTGTTTTTTTCCTGCATATATGTCATGCTCTGGTTTCAGGTAAACCACCACTGGGAAGGAGTCAGAACTAGCTGAAGAAAGTAATGCTTTGAGTTGTCACAGGTAGAAGAAATATCTACAATTTCAGATATCACTAATATTGATATAACTTATTTAGCCATTTATATTTCTAGTTTTTGCATGGTTTTCCAGCTTGAGAGCTTAAGCTGGTCTGTAATATTGTTATACCTGGACATAAATAACAGCATGAGAAATATTAATGAATTGGGCATGAGGCTGGGCACATTAGCTATATTGGCATATTTCACATGCACTTGATGCCGTGAAAAGCCGGAATTGAAGACTCGATAGTTGGAAGACTATTAAGCAGGTATTCTTTATTACGGCACTGGGCACACGGGGGATCTCTCCTCCAAACGTGTGCACCAAAAGGACACACTTACTAGGTATTTATGCAAGAAATGCTTATCATAGTTTTACGGAGAAGTCATTAGTATATGGTAATGTCCCTCACGCACGTTTGTTTGGCGTCTCTAGGTGATCAGTGGGATCTTCAGATTATTCTGCAGCCTCCTTATCTCTGTAGTTTGCATACCTGCACTCCCAAGGCCCAGCCGCCTAAGGGGATTATTCAGGAGTCTCTTATCTTGCAACCGTCCCAATTATTCACAAAGAACCAAGACTTGTTTTGGTTGTGCAATTATTCTGACCATCTAACGTGGTAACATCCCCTACATGTTATGTTTGTTACATTCACAGTTATCAACTCAAGACTGCAGCAAAAGTTGCCTAAAAATCACTACTGTTTCCAGTGGAAGTAAAAGCTAGTGAACCTCTTTTCTCATACCTAGGACAGAAAGGCATTTTTCCAGACAGATCTGAAAAGCAGATGAGATTTTACTTCTGAAGTAGGACTACCACAATCTACAATGGTGGGACTGGGGGGGAAAGAAAATTAAAAAAGAATCATGTAGAGCATCTTTAATACATTGCAACAAGCAAACATACTCCCAAGCATGTGTAATTTATTTCACTGCATTTGTAAGCCTTGCAGGTATGAAACTACTTTAAAAGCAACAGATGAAATACTCCTTTGCCTTTTCACCCAAAAGAGTTCGTTAATACAATCTAAGATGCAAGATGTGCAGTTTTAAATGGCACTTCAAGATGTGCATCTTTTAAATGGCTCTTGAAGAATAGTTACAAATCCAGAGACTCACCAGGAGAAGGGACACTCAAGTACATAAAGAATTCTCACCTATTGATGAGACCAGTTGCAAGCAGAATGCCACTTCATAGAAGCAAAATTGTCACTTTTTTCCCTCTAGCAAACAGAAGATACAAAAAAAGCACAGCTGCATCAAGAGGATTTGTGTAGAGATGTGAATTGACTGTTCAAAAGAAACCAAAAAAAGCTTGTTATATGTTTTAGCATTTAGGGAATCAGTGACTTTTTAATCTTCCCACTGTGATGCTATAAACATGCTGCCTCTAATGCTGCCAAAGCTTATTGAAACCCCTGGTAGGTAACTCCACAATACTGCACGCACCATGAAATTCAATTACATTTAAGAAAATTAAGGCTGAGTTTAATTACTTATGTGCACTTTGGATGAGTACATGTTCTGTTTAAGGATGTGGCTTGCAGAGGTCCTGACTTTCAGATCGAATGAATTCATTGACATGTTGTGCATTTATTTTTCAAATTAATTTAAATGCTGAAGATTCCTTGCATTTCTGGCAAAAAATAATTTTAAAACCCCCACCATGTTCCAATGAAGCTGCAGAAAAAGAAACAATTATTCATCTGTACAGAACATGCAAGAAAGAATTCCACAAGACTGATATATTTCTCTTTTGTTTATGCAAAATTCTGGAGAAGAAAAAAAACCCAACCCATAAATCCAACAGGTATACAGATTTCTTCCCTTTTCCTATTTCATATAAGATAACCAAATTAGTTTTACAAAATAACCTGGAAAAAAACATTATAATAATTGCTACTTGATTTATATATACATATATTTTTTTCTTTAAATAAATCTATTCTACTGTCTTCTCCCAGGGGAAGGGGAGCAACACTAAATAGGTGAGTTCTCCTGCTGAACTGCAGTTCAGACTACATGTCCTCAGTTAAATATCTTGTTATGCTCAATGCTAGCTGATGAAATCCAGAGTCTTCAAGTTGAATATATACCATAACATTCTGCTGTCCCTTCACATGCAATATTACGATGACTATTCATTATCTATTTGTACTGAGATAGAATAATGAGGGGCTACACCTTTTTTGGTAATAATCATACCCTGTTTTCCTCAGGATGTTTTCCCTAAGACACACTGTTTGTTAAAATTTATATTTTCCCAATGTTACATTATTTTCTCTGAAATACTAACAAGTTAAGGATCAATGCTCTGTTCAGAGGCCTCCTGAGAACAAGAGTATTAGACTGACCACTGAGGTGCTGAAGTGGCTTGCAAAACAAGCCATATGTAGAGTTTGTTGGCCCTGTCAGTTGTTCCTTAAAGGCCCACAAGAGTGAAAAGACAAGCTGCACCGATGGCTCTGAATCACGTCCCCTCTTCCATTTAAAGGAAGCTGCAAATATGAAACTATGATATGTCAGTATATAGTAATTGAAGGGTCAGCTTTAAAAGTAACTGTCTTTTTTAATCCAGAGTTAAACTGAAAAAAATACACAACCATGAAGAACAGTTGGTGACAAATGGTTTTCTTGCTAAATGAATAAGAATAAATAATGCAACTGAATGCTGTAGAAGTAACATATTAAAGTTAGAGGAAAAATATTCTTTTTTTCTGCATTAGGCCAAAGCAGGCTATAATGACTACTGTAGTAAGACATAACGAAAAAGAAGAGGGGGGACAGGGAGGAAGGAGAGGGGACCTAGGAGGGAATCACAAAGTAATAACATATCTTAATTGTATAGTGTGGATCCTTTTTGACTCTTTGGAGGTAAGGCATTACACACTGTGCTTTTAACCACATTTACCAAGAGAGTCTCTGCAAGGCTCTCATTTCTTTCATTTAAGAAGCAAAGAGTAGAAAAACAAAGAATTTTTTTAAAAAGTCGACTCTGTTAGTGATTTTTCATCTAGCACCTGGCATTGTCATGGCTTAAACTGATCACAGTAATGGAAATTCACAGAGGATGCTGTGTATATTTTAAACACACTATTATCTCAATAGCCCAGTTTAAGGGACAGGACAGGGGAGCAGGAGTAATGGGGAAAAAAAATCTAACAAGAAAAAAAGAAGGCAAGGAAAATAAAGGCTAAAGAAGACATTCTAACACTTCTTCTGTCATCAACAGAATAAAGCTTCTATTGTCTACCTATACACCAGTGATATGTGCTAGTATTCCAGACCTTCACAACAACAAAAGAAATACTGTACTAGAGATGAGTTTCACAATTCTAATAAACCACCCCTTAGGCATTCCTTTCTCAGCTTAGTTTTCAAGCAGACTTGACAAGACACAGCCTACTTCACTTCAGTTCCTGATAGCAGCCCAACATAGAACATTAATTTGGCAGCATAACCTCTTCTATGTCATTTCGTCAGGAGCCTAATGAAACAACATGAGATATCAGGCTGGCTACAGAAATACTACAGGTTATATGAGCAAAGATATTCTGTCTGCAACCATACTCCGGTAGCTGCCTGCTCTCTCTCAACCAGGGAAAGAAGAACAATTTACGTTATTTCTTTCCACAGGAGCAGCCCATGCAGTTTTAACACTTCCAGAATGTTGTATTCCCCAGATCTTGATCTCACGTATCAGTGTTATAGAAGTTCGCCTCCCGTGACGAATCCAAATTGAGGAGCCAATTTTTAATTAATAAATTTTGAATTTATTAGCAATAGAATTTATTTAAGCAAGCGATGAAGCAGGCAAAACAGCGCTGGGCGGCCGGGGAGCCTCCTGCTCCGCCAACGGTCCACACCAATAACGGATGCAACCCCTCTTTTTATAGAGTTCCTATTTCCTGCATAGGTGACTTTTGGTATTCTCTGCGTTGTGTTCGTGCTTGCACAACTAATTGCCAGGTGGTCGTTGCCTGCCTCTCGGTGGTCGTTGGGATGAAGGCCGAAGTCTTTCTCAGGCGCCCTGCTGTCTGCTCATTCATCCCCCAAGCCATTGCTTTGTTTATCAGCAGACAGGCCATCTCCTTTCAGCAAATGGTTGCTTACTTTGCTTACTCCTCCGGATGTCTGCGGCTCCAGCTTAAGTTACAAAGAAACTCCAACATTCACATGCGATTTCATGAACAAAGTTAATCCATTCATCAC
>Ga0065711_1004916_pt1 | contig 36687 bp, 21 predicted proteins | sample Hoacrofraction12_FD_59098 | JGI IMG/M metagenome (GOLD analysis project Ga0065711, IMG submission 59098) | Hoatzin crop microbial communities from Cojedes, Venezuela - Epithelial fraction 12 v2 (version 2) | ecosystem: Host-associated > Birds > Digestive system > Esophagus > Crop | place... | reverse complement strand
CGCCTGGACAAGATCCTGTGCAGCCTACTGTAGGTGACCCTGCTTCGGCAGGGGGGTTGGACTAGATGACCCACAGAGGCCCCTTCCAACCCCTACTATTCTGTGATTCTGTGATTCTGTGATTGGCAAAAAAGAGAGAACTTTTTAATAATTGTTGCTTTCTTTCTAACTCAGGGCAATTGCTGTATTTTGGTATTTTGTCAGAAGTGCCTCATATGCTCAAATATCAGTCTTAATTCAGATTTCAGAACATCGTTTCAGCTTTGCAGGATATCACTATGCCACAAGGTGATTTTGGTAGGAAAATGATCTGCGGTATAACTTTATTTATACACTTGAAATCTACTCCTCTGCTTTCTCCAGCCTGCGTGTGGAATTCCCACTTTTATTTACGTGAATACATTTTTTAGAAACAGGTTAGTGACTGTGGAAATGCGCATGTGCTGAAAGTCGTGGATGTAATTTTGGTTTTTTACATCGACTTTGACGACAAGATGTTGAAGGACTTAACCTGGGCATGAGTTATAGGTTTTAAAAGGGCAATACACAGATTGTGGTTCCACTTGCCACTATTTCCTTTGGTTTTTCAATGTTTCTTGTCCATGGTTTGAGAAGGGACTGAAGTCTAATGGAAGTCACTTATCACCTGGTCTATTTTTTCAGTTGCTACAGAATATGCAGTCATTTCTGTAAGATTCAGAGACCTGTTCAAGATTTTATCAAAGTGAAAATCAAGCTCTGCACTGCTAATAGTTTGCCCATCCTTCATAGGTTTTCATTCTTTTGTCCAGCTTCATCCTGTATTACTTGGCAAAACGATAAGAAGATGAAGAGACTTCATAATATGCTGTATGGAGAGAGGGTGTAATCAGCTGAATGCAGGTGTGATCTCACCTCAACTGCCCAAGGAATGTGCCAATGTTAGGTTTAAGTGCTGAGAGAGTGATGAACCAGTTGCAAGTCATGTTTACCTCAGACTTTGTTTCTGGTTATATTTTCCTCCATGCTGCTGCTGAGACCCAGCTTGATATCCATCTCTGGCTCATAATTCCCACCTGTGCATAGAAAATGCTTCCAGTCTTTGCCAAGTCATCACCCTCTCAGCATGCAAGTCCTTCCTAAAACCTCACTTCTTCAGTATTGACCACAAGAAATTATTTGTCTAAAATATCTGCACATTTATCAAGGCTTCAGATAGATTCGGTAGGCAGTGGGCAGTTATCTAAATGAAACGCGTGATATTTTCACTGTAACCATGGTTCTTCTTCCCTCATTTATTTAACTTTCTGGTTTTGTTGTGAAATAAGATGATAAACTGCTTGAATTAGGACATTATGTCAAGTGATTTCATTTATCCTTGTCACACATTTTGAATTCTGTATAAATAATAGGCAAGCGATAAAAAAAAAAAGTTCAGGTGCAAGCTGTAGCTCAGAAAAATGCCCAGTTGGCATGAAGATTCAGCAACACTCAGTGGGCAATAGAAATCAAACAGTGGTGATGATTACCAGTGCAGGATTATGCCTTGCTGAAAGCAACAGGGTGGATGAAGGACTGGATAAAGCCCCGGGTAACTTGGTTTGATCTCAGAGCTGACCCTGCATTGAGCCTGAGGTTGGACTAGAGACCTCCTGAGGTCCTTTCCAACCTGAATTATCCTACAGTTTGGTGGATGTAGGTGGCCTGATGCTGGGAAATTATGACCATCCAAACCCGTTAACTCAGGCCAGTGGAAGAAGCAGGTTTCCGAAATGTGGCCAGTTAAAGAAGCAGACGGTTTTTACCTGTGAGCACAGAACTTGCATGCAGGGCCACCTTTTCTACCTGCACCTTGTTATTGCTGTGCATGGCGTTAGGCAAATGCATTAGAAGCAGCCTCATCTCTGGTATGAGACTGTGATTCAGACTAATACTCACCAAGTGCCGGTGCAAGCTGGTGTTGGGTCTGCGTAGAGCTGCACCAACTGAGGGGAGGCTAAGTAGTTGTGGAGGCCTGCCATTCATCAGGCTCCAGGTTGATGGATGTGGTAGACAGGCGACCAGCTGAAGCTATTGTGGGCTCTGTTGTGGGAGGCTGAATGGGGCAGGGCTGGGGAGGTATCATGGGTTGAGGCCAAGCCAAAAAGGGGTCAGAACCTTGGGTGGAGTAACAGATCTGATTAATTTCTTTTTTCTATTTGGACAGTATGCTCATATCTAAAGGTCCTGAAATCTGCCTCAAGTGCAAATGTCGCACTGCCCCTATCTGCTCATTTGTTTAATACGCATTTTTCTATTTGCATATTTCATCTTTCATTGGGATTTTTTTTTCTTTTTAGTTACTGCATGTGTTCCCTCTTTGAATTATCAGGCAACATATTAATATCTGGTAGAACAAATAACCTACCACATGTTAATATCTCAAAAAATCTTTGTTACAGAACCTGTAGGACAAGCTGTAGGTTTGTGGCTCCTCCAGGAAGAAACTTGCCCAGTCTTTCTCTTACATGATCTATTTTAGCCATACTTACCAAATTCCCTGTAGCTGGAGCTGCGGAAGGTACCTTCTGCCTGTACTTCTGTGGCTGGTGGGACTACTGCTTTTTTTCCCACACACCATAGTGGCACAGCCCTCACGGTGCCTACACGTGACAACCCTGTGATGGGAAGAAGGGTCTCACAGCAAGACTGCATCTGCCAGGTTGTCTTCTTTTTGTGTGCTGGGATTGGTCCTGTAAATCACGCGACTCGGTCTCTCGTTGATGACTGGGCTGTGCTTCTGGAGCAAAGCATTTAGATTTAGCTTTCTGGGGGAATTCGGCTGTACAAAACTCATGTTTCTGATGCTATGACGGGGTTTAGGAAATAGATCTAGCATTTTTTTTTGTTTCTTTAACACCTGAAGAAACTGTGTGAAAGGAGAAATGACTTAGCAGTTTTTAGCAGTGGATTCGGGTTTAGACCATGATAAAAACTAAGACCTTAATAAGAAGCAAAAGCTGATCAGGAGTTTTGATAAAGTTTCAAAAAATTTTGGAAAAAAGCACAAATATTTACAGATCATTTCACATGACTTAAGATGGTTACTTAGCTTTGTATGCTTTCCAGGATAGACTTAATTATTGTAGGTAAAGTGGGTAAAATTCTGTAAAAGGAAAATTTGAATGGGAAGAGAGAGAATTGAAGAAATGCCAGCCTTAGCTAAAAGGCAGTAATTAATCCAGTATGTAGTTTAATTCAGTAGCTAATAAAATCATGTTGTGAGTGTTCAGCAATTAAATGTGTATAGAAAGGTAACGCGTCACATAGTGTAACCCTCTTCCTAGAGTGCTGATGAATGAGTGTTCCTTAGTGTTTATGTTCCATATATCGGCCCAATAGTTTCAGTTACTGAGACAGCACTTTGTTTCTGAGCACACAGATCCCTGTTGTGGAAGCCTCTGTCCAGAAGGTGATAGAGAAATCTAAACCTTGCCAAAAGATCTTTTGGACCATCTGCTTCTTACTTGTTTAGAAAGCTGCATTCAGAAGAGTAGATCAGACAAGGGACTCAGTGACAAACCTTCATTGTTCTGAGGTTTAAAATAAACTTGTTGCGGCTAAAGATGACAGTGTTGGTTTCCCAGAATGCATGTTGTCATTTCACTGCAGTATGCTTTATCAACCAAGCTGTGATTAATTGCAGCAGGGCTGCTTACAATTTGAAACAGACATCAAATGCTAATCTTTCCCGTAATGTACAGATCGTATGGAGGCCGACTATGCACGCAATGAGTCCGTAATCCTACAGATATTTCTGCACACATGTGACTGTGCTCATGTGAACGGTGCAGTTGAAGTCGTTGAAACTACATGTGAGTCAAGCTCTGTAAACACGTGTTTGTGTAACCCACTGGTATGTGTCTGATGTGTCTCCCGTTTTACTGGCAGCTTAATGAGTGCTGCTGACCTGTGTCCTGCCCTTTTGCGCACTTAAGCAGGCACACAGAAGTACTGGTTTGTCTGGCCTGTTGATCGGCCAGCCTCCCCAGGGACCAGATTTTCTGCCCCGTGAACTGGATCTGGCCCCTGAACTCACCAGCTGGCTATTCTGCTTGGTGGGTATCTGTAACGTATAGAGAACAAACTGCAGACAGGTTAGTTCAGATGCTCAGAGCAGGACCAGCCTGGCTGATGCAGGGGCTAATTATGCCAGGTTAATAAGGCATTATATTTTTTAGGTCCTGAGCTGATCTGTCTCTGTGGAGCAGTGTTGAGATATATAGGCATAACAGCTCTTTTGGAGTTAGCTCGGATATGTGACACAGTGCTGCGAATGGAGACTTACCCAAAGTCCTCCAACTCTAGGTCAAGCTATAATTACTTGTGTGTTCTGGCCAGCACTGTAGTCATCATAATTAGCAGAAACTCAACAGAGATGCCCTAGGCCAGTCTCTACTGTACAGAGAAGGGTATAGTCTGTTGGTCAGTGTGTACTGTGAGTCCCTTGAGTGCCCAAATCTCAGAGGAGCTGGGTCTGTCTTGGCTTTTAGTCTTTGACTCTGCAGCTCAGGCTGTAAAGAATTGTTGGTTTAACTTTGGAGGTGCCGGGTGAAGTCCCAAGATAGCTGGACAAGATAGCTGTGACAAACTAGCAAGCTTAAATAAATCTAGACTGTACATTTGTAGATAAAAAGCTTTTGAACTATTAATATAATTTTGTTTCTGTGACATTACAGGCTGACTATAAGAGATGACTTCAGACATCTTCATGAACGAATCCACTATAAAGATAGGCATTGATTATGATGCTAACTAGTTTTAGTACAAGAGAAATAGAAACAATAAACCTAATTCTCATCTCTCACTGCTTTGTCTCTCATTGTAACATCATTTCAATTCTGTGGGATTCTCCACTACAGGCTATAAACCAAGCATATTAGAGTGGTTGCAAAGGAATGTTTATCACAGAAAGTGGATCAGTGACACACAACCCCCCCTAAAGGTGGTAGGGAATTGGAAAATAATGAAAGAATCAAAAAGAGATGGGATAGTTGTGCAAACTGGCATTTAGCTAAAAAGTTTTAAAATCTCTGCGCTCTCAACAAGCAGGAGTTTTATAAATGCGTCCTTCATTGTACTATTATGGAATCCTTCAGTTAAAATGCAGTGCAGATTTTGCTCTTCAGTTTACATAGCTGTACTTGCCACATGAACTGTTGAACAAAACACAAGATGCTCAAGTTATGAAATTACTGTAAGTTACGAATTTGTTCTCTATGTCTCCTGGGTGGATTTCAGTGAAGTCCAAAGCTTGGTATGTTTGTTGGGAACTGACTTGGGCTTCAGTAGAAGATTAACTGACAGTGGCAAGAAGTGGAAACCAAAAGTTTGCAAATGGGAAAATTACATCAGGATCTCTGTAAGGTACAATTTGTTAAGCTGTGATGTTTCAATAGGATTGCACAGTTTGTGGCAAAAATTCGGCAGCGTTACACCATAGGAGTGTTGGGCTGGATCCTCACCCAGGATGGCATGGTTGAAGTCATGGCTGAACACAGCTCACAGTCTGGCTTGTGGGGTGATTGAGGGGAATGACTCTACTTTTGATATGTCACTGTTGACAATAGAACTGTTCTGAATAAAATAACACGAGATTTAACGTCTTTTACGTCAGTTAAATCTTGGTCAAATCTGGGCAATCTTTACTAAAAAAATTATTCCCCTCTTAAGAGTCTGAACTGATAAGGGTTTAAGTTTGTGGAAGCTGATTCAGCAGCCAACAGGCTGGTAAAAGACTTTCAGGGAGCTCCAATGGATTTTGGATCCAACTCTTCCTAATAAGTGGATTATCCTGTATCTATCTACTTACAGTGGGGTTTTCACCACTCTAAACAAGAAGCTGCTGGCTGAAATCAGCCACCAAATGGTACAGTAGACAAAAGTGACTCCCTGTGATAATCTCATTATTTTAAAACGCGCTGGACTCTTTTGAATACTTCTCAGTGAACGGGTACTGCATTTTGCGTCACTGTTATTCAGTGAGCCTATTTCAGCTATGCCAGGAAAGTCATTGTCAGGTCAACAGCGTGCATTTCCTGTTGAGTTTGCGTAGAGAGTGGAGCCGCAGTTTGGTTCACTCCTCAGGACCATTCACAGGAAAAGATACAGGAATACCTCAGCCTGTTCACCAAGTTAGTCTGGTCCAGACAGATGGTGGTTAATTCACTTAGCACTTGGCTGAAATTATGAAGGGCTTTCTTATTATTTTATTTAGTTTACAGAATGATCTCAGTGCAGATAATCCTCTGAGTTCAGGGATGGTGCTGATTTGAGAAAAAGCCCTTGAGTACCACAAATGTCCCTCCTTCCCCTTTGCAGTTTCTTCTAATGCTCTTCTGGTCCCTTTGGCTTGGCAGTTTCCATATTTTTCAGAATTAAGAATTAGCCTTGTTGATTTGTTTCCGTATTTCAGTGGCACCGCAGACAGATTAGAACAGCCTGTTTTAAAAGTCAGAGAAGGAACCCAAAAGCAGAATTTGCTCTTCATCAGCTTGCATATCTCTTCTTTTTTTCTGATAAGCAGTTTAGTTATAACCATAACAGAAGATATGGTTACTATATAATATTTATAATATAATTTATATTATTACTATATTCCTTATTAAAGAAACGAAGATTTTGACAAAAGGTCCTAGCTAATTGATAAATATGCTATTTTGAAATAATTTTATGTTTTTAAATAGGATAAAATTGTGCTTGTTATTCCTCCTCTGTGATGTCAGTCTTATTCCAGGACCTTTGGTCTTGTTGCCGAGGCTTGAAATTGAAGCAGCTGAGATCTAGGTGTGGTAGCGCTACTGTGCCTTTTCTGTGTGACCATAAGAGAATCCCTGAAAGCAGCATTTCGAAAAAGAGATTTAGGAACCTACTCTGTTCTTAAAAATAATATATGCTTCAGCTCGGAAGATGGTATTAATTTGAGGCAGATAATTCCCATTGCTTTCAAAGTTTTTTACTCTTCCTTGGTACAGAGCTTAGCAAATTACCACTCAGTCTTGCTTGGTATCTTCTAAATGTGTGGTAATAGCAATAAGAAACTCCAGATGTTTGTGGAATGGGTCACAGGGACTGTGTGATCATTTTACAGGTCATGGTCATTGCCTGCACTGTATTTTGTTCAGGCAGAGATGAAAGGCTAAAGCCTTTGCTGTTGCCAGATCCTGCATCTCTGCTCAGTCCTCCTGCCCTGTTCTATGTCCTTCCTGTGCTCACAGGTATACAACATTCTTTGGCTTTCCCTTGATTGCTATTGTAGCTGCTTCTTCTGGGTATTCAAAGTGCAGCAGAGAGTTACTTTTTTGTTCTGCATGACCTGATGTCAAGGAGACACCAGCTTCGGCTTGAAAAATGCATTGCTGTTTCAGTGGAGAACTCTGGATGGCTAAATCCCATCTCTTTTTAATGCTTTTTCATCTGGCTTGGAGCTCGTTCTGATCAGCTATTCTCCATCCATGCTGTACTGGGCTGGCAGTAGGCTGAAATTTAACCTGACCTCAGGTGCCCAATGCATGTAGGCTCAAACCCCTCATGGACGCTGGCTCAAAAAAGCACAACAAACTGCTGCTGGACGCAGTGACCTCCACAGAGCATCCCAGAGGGTCGCTTTGACTTCATTCCAAGAACAAAAATGTCAATGGAGATTTTAAGGACAAAGGGTCACAGAAAATCCCCTGCACAAAGAGTCTGGGGGAAGGGAAAGACCTGTATACCACTGGCACTGCTCACTTCCCATTTTACTGGTCAGGGCTCAGATGACTTCAGCTGCAGAAGGTGGAAGGAGTTGAGAAGAACAGAAGTCCTGAAATAATGTTTTCCTCTGCTTAAAAGGTGGGGAGAGAGAGAGGTTGTTCATTCTGATATGCATCCGAGTTTTCTCTTATTTGCACATATTAAGTGAATGTATTTGCTATGGTTGTTATTTTAGGTAGGTACTGTCTTTATATATACAAAAGTAATTTATGTATAAATGGAAGACATCACAGTATCTGTGGGAATGAGCAGATCGTGGTTCCTGCCGAGTGATAGCAGTCTAACCATTTGTAGCCCTGACTCCTGCCACATGAAGTGCTCTTACCAGCACTCCTGCGCGCCTCACCCTTATTATATAGTGTATTAGTGATGGTGGAATTGGGCCCACAATATTATGTCACAAAATAGAAAACACACGACCCTACACCAGCTGTAATAGCATAATAGGATAAGTGCGAGGGAGAAACAGCAGGATATAATAGGTACTCAGCCGCTTCAGAGATGGGGCCTCTATATTTACCTAGATAGAAGAAAGCTGGAAAACTAGGGCAACATAAGAACAGAGTGACAGTGTAAGTGCTCCGGGAGGTGGCTGTGGGTGAATTGAAAATGCAGCAATATGGGAAGTTATATAATAAATAATAACAATAATATCTGCGCTTAGTCCTGTTCATCCTGAGATACTTCACCCAGCTTCTTTACAGAGCTCACCGTAGTGTTGGGGCCTCTTTGGTATTTGCTTTCCAAATTCCTTCTCTTCTCCTGCTGTATAAAAGCCTCTGTGCGGTGTTTTGTGCTTTATTATGCCTGGAGTATAGACAAGCATTCATCTGGCTTTCTCTACCTGAAAGTCCTGAATTTCAGTTGTATGTGAATGACCAAGGCCAGCCATGACTTGTGATACTTGAGAGTGGAACTGGTGGGGAAATGGGAAATCAAATGGGGAAAATCTCAATGCTTCCTGCTGTGTCCCCTTGACAGCGGTACTCTGTCATACGCATGCGATCTCTCACAGGAGGGGTTTTGCTGCAGGTTGCAGAAATCTGTTTTTCTATATTTGCTTGCTGTGATGGTTGCAGGCTTCTGTGTTGAACTGTGTACTCTTTCAGGCCAAGACATGACTTTCTGGCGCTCATTAACATATTTAAGATGATTTAGCTGTGCCGCTCTTTGATGTATACTCATCTTTGCTCATGGCTTTCTGACTTATCTAAGTTACCAATTTTACTTTTAACTTATTTGCTGACTTGGGTTAAGATCCTCCTGCTGAAGTGATGACTCATTTTTGCTTACTTAAAAATTTGCATTTTATTCCTCAGAGGCATTTAGGAACAGGTTAAATGAACCATTTAGATGATTGAGAGAGAGATGCCAGGGAAAGTGGTAATGTGTGCTGTGATGCTATTTTGTTACTCTTTGATTCAGATTACTTCTATTCAGTTACTTTCTTAGATGTGGATTGCTGAATAGTGCCTCCCTCTGCAGTGCCTCCTTTTCCTGTATTTCTTGGTTTGAACTGGTTAGAATTTATTTGTGTATTTTGGATTGTGGTTTTCCCTACAGTGCTGTGCCATCTAACAATAGAATTCACGTTATAGTTCCAGGAATTGCCAAAGCAGACTGAACTGTTGAACATGTATGGAAAGATGCATGTAGCAGTCTTTAGTAATAAAAGAAGTGGTGTTAAAAAGTAGAAAATGAAACTTTTAAAATATTGTGTTCTTTGCAAATTTTCTTAACTAGAGCAAGTGGGTTTAGAAGGAAAATCTAGTTTTAAAAAATCCCAAAGTATGAAACCTAACAAATTACAGAATTTTTAAAACATTTCCAAGGGGCGTGTAGTCTTTCTGCAGCTTTGTGAGATTTGTTAAGGCAGAATAAATGTTTATTTTTTGCTATGTACAGAGATGGAATCTTTGTGCTGAATTACAAGTGGTCAGACAAGTTAGGAAGTGAGGAATGGAGCTTACTTCCCTGAGGGATATAGTCGGATTTTGAATCCAAAGTAAGGAGGGGATATTTGTTCTTAGTGTTATCTTTGAAGATAATAGTTAGGCTATCTCCTGCCAATTCAGAATGAGAGGTTGAGAGAAGTGAGCCATTTTGGGTAATGATGGTGTAAAATCATCTGCATGCCAAGTCTGCTGTGGAGGAAGAGAAGGACCTGTTGAGATATCAGCTAATAGGAGTTTGATACTTTCTTGAGTTGTACTTAACTTTGAGTAAATGATTTGTTAATAATTGGGTTAAACCATATAATAATTCTTCTCACTTAAATGTAGGTTCTCGTCTGGCCTATATTACTGTAATATTGGGGTGTGTCCTATTTTGCTAATGTATTCTTCTCATAGCATCCCAAAGGCGGAATGTGGTGGTGGTGTCCTGTCTTACAAATGGGAAAATGAGGCACAGAGGGGCTGAGTGACCTGACCCAAAGTTAAACAGAGCACAGTGGCATTTTAGGGACTCGAATGAGGACCCTTCCAAATTTAAAGGCTCAGACCTTCCTTGTGGCACAGTCGTTTCTGCTTGCAATATCTGTATTGTTGGTTGGTTATTGATGGATGATTTGGGTAGGGAGGTATTTCTCGTATGCATATTGTGAGTATACGCATGCACATGCACAGACAGCATTTAGAAGCTGGAATATTCTTTAATGGTGAGGGGGTGGTTTGGAAGTGGGGTTTGTTATTAAACAGCCTCTTTGCGTGGGCAATATGAATGTGTTTCTAAAAACCCAGTGTCTCCTTCCTCTCCTCCCATTTTAGGTCTCTAAAAAAAGATGGATAACAAACATCCATATTCAGTCCTGCCTTATGCATGTCTCAAGCCTGAAAAGACATTTTACCGCAGCTGTGGGAACCTCAGACTGCCAATGCCGACGTGTCACATGACGGACTTCAATCACATTTCAGTCTGCAGTGTGCAGAGCGCAGAGCCTTTTTTAACTGCATTTGCACTGATTTGCTTCATACAGAAGACACTGAGTTATTTAGCATTATTGATTCCTCTTGACTTATTGGGTGCATTAGTTGCCGTTGACCCTGGCATCTTGCTGGAACAGACTGGCGCGTCATGTGATACTGTCTGGCTTTGTCCTTGTTCCGAGTCAATTCCTGTTTTACTCAGCAGATGTCTTTTGTTCCTGACAAAGATTGCTCATCCGATTGTTCGGGGGTTAGCGGGTGTGCCCCATCCAGCCTGGGGTCCCGGGTCCCAGCCCTTCCCGCGCCAGACTTACCCCCCGCCCCCAGTCTCTGCTGCGGCTGCTGTGAACACCAGAAGGAGCCTGGTTTGCTTTTTTCTCCATCTCCCCAGGGGTCTGGCTGGATTATTTCTGAAGCTGGCTGCTTTCTTCTGTGAAAGTAAGCCAGTGAAAGTAGATTTTGTTTTTCGGTAGGGTTTTTCGGGAAGCACCTGAGTCCCACCTTGAATAAATCAGCATACGTCCCTCCCTGGCTTTGATTTGCATCAGTAGAGAATCTGTCCCATAATGTCTAAGGAGATTTTTTTTGTTTGCTACATGGTAATGCATTGCATCAACCTGCTAGAAGGGAAGGGGAAAAAGTTATGGACTATTCCAGGGATTTGTGTGGCAGTCTACTGGATTTGGGTGCCTGATCCACTTCTCTTATGCCAGCATCTGCTAAATCCAACATTCTTGCACTTCAGATCAAAAAAGATAGATTACTCTAACCCAAAGTGAGAGCCCTCTCTGTCAATATGACTGCAATTCTTCAGGTGCCTTTAGGGCATTGGAGTAGCTTGTGGGGACGCTGCTGTAGAGAGCATTTTGGGATGCTTGGAAAAGCAGGAATCTGGCTACTATGCAGCATCCTGGCATGTCTGAGTTAGGAAAATGGGTGTAGGGTCAGAGAGGGGGTGAGAACTCATCTCAGCCTACACCCCTACCTAAAGAATGGCTCATGAGACTGCAGTCTGGGGGCAGGAGAGGCTGCTAAATTCTTTGTTGTTTACTAATGGCTTTAGAGTTCAGGGTTTTTCCTGGAATTCTAAGATTTCGCTTCAGCTCTCATGGTATATTTTAAGACTTTCGTTGCTTCGTGGGGTACATGAACTCTGGGCGATCCAGGGACTGGGTTCTCGCTCACTTCAGGTAGTACTGGTAAAGTTTCTTCTCAGTTCCTTCTGTGGGCTGGATTGCCTTTTGTCTCCAAAAAAAGAAGAAAAAGATCAATAGGTCTGATTTCTGCACCAGCTTACTGCAGCCAGACTGTCAGCATTGTACTACTTCATTGCGACTTTATGCGTGAAACCCGAATCAGGTCCATAAAAGCTGCTCAGAGGCCCATCATTCTCCATTATTATTCGATTTTGTTCCAGTATTACTTTGTCTCAGGAACGAAATATGTCTATTTTTTTTTAATTTAGTGTGGTTTAGCTTAAACCCACACCTTTCCTACTAAACCCACAATAAATTACTGTATTAACACCTTACCTCACTGACTGCAGCTTTGTTCACATGGCACAGGGATTCTTGGAAAGGAGGTTCTTTTTCATACTATTTTTCTGTCACCAGTGGGAATTGGAGGTGGAAAGGGCAAAATTAAATTAATAAAAAAATCTGTTAAAGGAAAACTGATTCTGGCGGTAAGCTCACCTTTCGGTCAGTACTGTATGTGATCCCCCTCTTCTGGCAGTCTGTGGAATTGGCCACGGAGGAAAGTGTTTCAGACCAGCCCAGACAATAGGACTTCGGCAAATCTGATTTCAGGGGTATCGTTTTCATTATCCTGGTGAAAGACCTTTTTGGAATTATATGGCAGAATGTAATTTTTCTGTATATCAGATTCACCCCGGCGTAACTCATTTGCTGGTGTTCATTTGCGCGCTGCGTAAGGGAGCTGAATGGGATCTGTGAGCGGCTGGACGCAGCTCAGCTATGTTTGGTGTGGCTTTGTTTCTAGTGCATCTTGCAGGGCTGATGGTGGGGGAAACTGGTTCTCCACTCTCTGGTACCTGGCATTATTGTTTGTGCCTATGAGAAGTCAAGGTGTGAAATGTTGCCATTCTGATTTGGTGGGGCTTTAAATTTGATTTGTCTAGATAAAATTCACGATGGGTAGAAGGCAGTTTAGAGGCAATCCTAGAGCATCATCAGGAGTGACTGTGTAAGGCATGAGTAGACAACAGGCAAAAAAATTCACATCAGGTGCCTGATCTGTCTGCCATGGACGGTCTTGCTATCTAAGAGCAAATTCATCGCAGTGTGTGGGGGTGAGAAGATGAAATGGGAGATCAGGTTTGAAACTTCTGGGCTTGAGGTATTGCAATATTTTTCTGGGTGTAGGTAGCGAGATTTTGTTTGGCTCAGAGCAGAAGTAGGGGTAAGCAGCCAATTTTATATCCATCTCCAAGCTTTGTCTTCCAGAAACTGAATCTAATCATAAAGGTCGATGAGATACAGACGTGTTCCTGACTCATTGTCTAACATCTGCCATCTTGCTCCATCGTACTCCTCTTCGTTTTTGCAGCAGTAATCACACTGGAGTTCTTAGCCTCTACCCAGACATTTTAAAGGAGGCAAGAAAATATTCTGGGGAAAGCATTGAATTACAAACTGAGTTTAAATTGAAAGAACTGAAAGCGAAGGAGATCATATAATGCTTCCCCCACCACCCCCCCAGCTTAAGGAAGTAGTATTCCCTTACTGTTATCCATCTTTTATGGGGATAATGATGAGATGAACAGTTTTCTCTCTTCTTTCTTCCCTCCTGGGCTGAGCTTACTGTACTTCCTGGTTGCACATGGCAAAAGATATTGAACATAGGTGTTGAACCTACTGTTGCCTATAAAATGAGCCAGAGAATCTTCCTGGAATAGAAAAATATCCTCTGTTTCCTAGGACCCTAGAAATCCTGACCCTGAAATGGAACCCTATCATAGCAGAAGGTTTCTTCTGGCTTTCTGTGTGTCCTTCTGTCACACATGGAAGTGTCAGACAGAAGTTAGTTTCATAGATGTGTCAACTGAGGGAGACATATTTTCCTTACTGGAGTGGGAGCTGGTTTCTGAGCGATATAAATGCCAAAGCATCCAGAATGTTGCAAGGTAACTTTGTCCCACATATCCAAGAAAAGGGTCCTGTTGGCCTTGGGTAGGAGGGATTGGCTATGGCCTGCAGATTGGTAAATGATTTGGACTCAGAATGTCTCAGTTTTGTTGCTGGTGATGCCATTGGTGTGTTCTAAGTTACCTCAGCTCTCTGTTTCTCCTTCTTTCTTTCCTCTCCCTGTGTCTTGCAATCTAAATATTGAAATCTGTGTGGTATAATGGGGCCTCCATGCCAAATGGTGCCTCTGGGAAATGCCATAATGCCAGTAACCATCATGTGACCCTTAATGTTGAACCTGCTGGTCTTAAATCAGGTGCCCTCTTACCTTCAGGGGAAGCGCTGTAGAAAGGGATGAGTCAAAAACTGCAGGGGGGCTGCAGGAGATGTCTGATTGAAACCCTGGGCTCTGCCATAATGGATCCACCTCCCTTTCTGCTAGAAAGTTTCCAAGGAGTAATAAATTCACTCTAGGTCTGCACTGAATGCAAAATTGATCAGACTGCAGGAGCCACAGGGAATCAATTTTGTGTGTGTGCGTGCTGGCGCGCGCGCTGTCAGCAGTGCAGTCTGTGTGTGCACTGCATATACATTTGCTCCCTTTCTCTGCTTCCTCCTGCACTGGCCTGCGGATGCCACAGAAAGTTGATTTTTTATGAAATAAAAAGGTGAATCATGGCATTAGGCAATTCGGAGCCATCTGTCTTGTCAGGACTCTTGTTGGAGGGAAGGCACACAGGATTCTTATTTAGAATTATTCATTAATGAAGAGCCATATAAATTGCAGTCAAAGATTTGTCCTTCTGTGGGAGAGAGAATTTTTCTTTTGCTTTTCCTACAAAACCCATCGGTAAGCACAGGTTCTCTTTCCCTTAAAGAAAAGTCAGCACACACAACACATCCAGTTGCATGCATGTTTTCTTTTCTTTTCTTACCACCAAAGAGCCTGATCCTGCCAAGGTGCTGAATCATTCCTGAAAAAGCCAAGCACCTGCAACATCCCCCACATACAGGGCAAATTGCAGCTTCCTAGAGCCACGGAGATGCAAGCAGATACGTCTTTTAAACTTACCCAATACCATAATCTACTGAAACAAAGCAACAGATGCTGAGTCACGACCTAGCACTTTTGCACTACTCTGCTCACCCAAAAAAGCTGGAAATCAGCTGGCTTTCCTCAGGCTGGGAAGCAGGAGAGCATAGGAGGGTATCTGAAAATACGAGGGCAGAGCTAAGGTGGTTTGGGTAACCTCTGCAGTATTTGTATGTTTTTCAGCACTGTTTATTTCTCTGAACATAGGTGGGTTTTTTTTCCCCCGTTCTCTTTTTCATTTTAATCTTACTCAGTTTCTTTTTTTTGCTTTGCTTCTCTTCTGATATTTTGCTGCAATCTACAGCCAGGTTCTCAGCTGCTGCCATGGTAGAGGGTATTTCAGAATCATACCAGGTGTATAAACTGCTCTAAAGTTAAAAGACAAAGGGAAAACATTATACTCCTTTGTTTTCACTGATGTTCACTATATCTTGAAGAATTCACAAACTTTTTGGAAGAGATTCGACTTCCAGCCTGTAAACTGTGCTGTTTGGCTTTCTGAGGGGCAAGCTGCATCTTCCTTTTATTATTTCAATATTGTATCATGCTGAAGAACCTCTGTTTTGAGATCATGTCAGAGATTACATAGCCCCAGAACCCTCTTCTGTCCCTGAAGAATCAATCAACCTAAACTAATACTTTAATGACTCCTTTTCCTACCAGGGAAACAAATTCAGGCGCACACAGACACGCATGAACAAAAAAAAATTTTTTTTTCTTTTTAAAGAAGCCAGGGGCTGAGGAGGACCTCGTCTGGTCAATGAAAGAAAGAGACGGATGTCTGGTGCCATGGCAATGGAACAGGGATTACTTTGCACTGGAAAATAGGTTCCTTTTTTTTTTTTTTATTCCAGTGTTTTTTCTCAGGCAGCTAAGAGTTGTCACTGAGTCTGAGAGGCCCATTTAGAGGAAAACGAGCCTCTGAGTAGAATTGAATGCTTGCTTTCACCGGCTGCTGCTTGAACAGTCTGCTTTGCTTTTCGGGCAAGTCAGGATGCAAACACCCATATTTGTTTAGAGCACTTTCACAATCACAGTGTGTGTGCATATGTGCGTATACATATCTATATTAAATAAAAGTAACTGGATACAGACTTGGGTTTTGTTACATTAGTAACAAAACTGTGCAAACGTTTGATTGTGAAAAATACCTAACATGACCAGATATATTGCGTATGATTCTGTGAGAGTTTATTGTTTTACTGCTGGGGATATTGTGTCTGATTTGGGGAGCATTTAGCATTTTTTGCCATTAGGCTAGATTTTGACTGGGATTAATTAATTCTGTTTAATGCAGATCAAGACATTTTCTGACAGAAAGTATTTTTTTTGCGGAAAATTCTGGTTTATGGAGACTTCATGAGAAGCAGTTCAGTTCGGTGCTGCTTCCTCCCTACCCCCGATTCTAAATGTTTTTTTGGGAATAAGTTACAAAGTTTCAAACTGACGAAAGTATTTTGGTCAAGACAATGTTGTTTTGAAAATTATCATTATTACTGTAAACATTTTCCAAAGAAATTGGCCAATGGAAACATACCAAAGTGAGACTATTTTCAAGAGATTTTTTTTTTTAACTGTGTTTTGAATTTCTGAACTTCTTAGAGATTTTGGCTTTTTTCGTCACCTCTCGGGATGAAGGGAAGGCTTGCTTGCGAATGTGTGGCAGCCAAGAGGTGAAGGTGTTCGCTGATCTGACTGGCTGCTTAGTGAATCCACCCACCAGCCTCTGGACAAGGAGGTACTAAGGAGACTGTTTGCGGCAGGTGAAATGAAGTAAAAGACCTTTATGTGACTTTTCTGGGCTGGCTGAGGGATTCCCAGGTGATAGCAGCTCAAAGCTCTCTGGCACCTGGGGTCATCTTCGTGGCTCTTATCTCTTTCCTCTGCTGAAGTTTCCTCTATTTACCATCCCAGATGATGGGACTGTTCTTCCCATCGCAAATGGCAGATACAACCCACAAGTTATTTCCACTGATGTGTAGCTCTGGTTCTTCAGTGCTTTGGGCCTTCCCTAGCCATGGACGTCGAGGCAAGTGGGTTGACTTCTACCATTTGAAGGACTAGGCAGTGTATTAACTTTGCAGTCTTGACTGCTGGGTCATTGAGACACACATTTCACTGGCATGAACGATGGCACAGGTTGCAAAATATTTGCTCCCTGCTGATTTTCTGAGATGTTATTGCTTTTTACCTAAGTAAAATTACCTTCACGTAGGAGTCAGAATACGGTTTTAAGCTGTGTTAATCTTATTCTATATGTGCTGTACTTTTTGCATAGCAGGGCCACATTAGAGCCTTTGAAATCCTACTGTAATATTTTGTGTGCTCTGTCCTTTCTGGGCTGAGTAGATGTTACAGGCTGTTGCTGTAAAGGGTATGTGTGTCTCATCTTTCCTGTCTGGAATGAAAAATAGTTCTGCTCTTTGATCTTCCCTCATTTGCTAAAAAGTAACCAAAAATAATCTCTTTTTTTATGTTGGGGGTAGGTGGTGAAATGTGCCAGGATTAAAAAAATGTGACCCTCCTTTTCAGTGATTACTAACTGTGAAACATAAAATCTCTGTCCAGGTAAAAAATTTGAGTTGTCATAGCAACAGCAGGATGGCTATTTATTTTTGGATTTCCATTTTCACTGATTTATTTAACACATTGACAATCCATTTATAATGAAGAGGATTTCAAGAGCGTTTTTGTTTCTGGCTAGGTTTATACCAAACCAAGTTTGGGTTACTTTTCTTCATAGAAAATAGGCAAAGATAAAAGAGGTAAATAAAAAAGAAATGGCTTTCTTGTGGCTTTCAGGGCCTTTTCTCCTGGACAAATACGGGTGCTGAGTGCTGCATGGAAGAGTGAAAACATGACTGACTTGTTTATTTTATGTCTTTTAGAAGAACCTTAGAGTTATAAAATGGAGCAAATATGTGAGTCCAATGCAGCTGTGAGGCACAAGAGCCATGGATGCTCCCCTACACCTGCCTTTGGTTGCACGCACACACCTGCTGCCAAGCAGAGGTCATCGGAGCCATTGCAAGTGGCTCCTACTGCTGTGTCTCCCTGCAGAAGTCAGGGAGTGCCCTAAGGCCACAAACAAAAGCCATCTTTCTCATTTTGGTTGTGACTTCTGCAGCTATGTTCAGTGCAGTTCAGGGCACTCTCGGGCTCAGCCTCTCCGGATCAGATTTGCCTGCTCTCCACACTGTTCATCTGCAAGCGAGTGCCTGGTCCGGGGCCTGGAGTCTGGGGAGCCCGAACATGCTCCATGCTTCAGCATGGGTCAGGTCCAAAAATGGTAAAGATGGCCTTGTCTCATTTTGGGGTGTATGTGTTAAAACGGGCTGTGCTCTGTTTTCAGGAGTGTTGATCATATGCAAGTCCAGGTGAGGCCAGCAGCCCTTCAGATAGGAGATGTGTCTGAAAGGTTTTGTGTCTGATGACTTAAGCTATCTCTGGATACAGTCAGCTTTGGATCTAAGCAAATAGGCACCCACAAAATTAGAGGTAACTGGGAATTTTCATAGCTTACAGCAGTGTTAGTCAAAGCACTTTGACAACAGTGAAATGTAGCAAAAAGCCGAAGATGTTGCTATCACCTGTCAATTCCTATATATCTTCTTCCCTGGAAATTTCATTTCAGTGCATGCCTTTGAATGCCATTGAATTTAACTGCCACATAAGCCAAATCAAGCTTCAATGTTTGCTGACTTTTGAAAGCATTGGAAAATTGGGAAGTCTGAGGCATATTTTGCAGAAGCGAGCAGTTAAATCAGAGTGGAATAACCCAGCAAAAGCGAACCCAGCAGATTTCTGCCTGCAGAATGTGTCTGAGAGTGCATAGACAAACCAACTTTGTGCATGGGTTTTCTCACAGCCTGTCTTTCTGCAATTGCTCTGCAGATTGGCTCCTCTCTGGGATTTGTTTCCTGTGATGGATTTGGGTGAACAAGATTGATGGCTTTAAAAGAACTAGTATTGATGACACATTTGTCAGGCTCAGTAAAAATTGCGAGCCTGGCAGATGCTGGGGAAGTCTTCAATCATTTTCTTTTATTATTGCTATTTGTGGCGTGAATCTGGACTGTTTTCAAGACAAGTGCGACAGGAGGCCAGCAGCTGACCCGAGGGAGTGTTGCACTTTCAGTCAAAACCTGGTAATTTGTGAAGCATGGGCTTGTTTTTGGACCACTCACTTCAGGAAAAGGTGAGCTTTGACCTGTGTGTGAGATAAAAATCAAGCATTATTTCTGGGTGAGATCTTGACCATATAGAGGGTGTTGTCCATCAGTCGCTGGTGCTTCCCCCATTTATCCTCGTGGAGGATTCAGCTTGCAAATGGTCTGTGAGCTGAGAGTGGGGGAAGGGTGGGAAAACCCAAGAAATCAACTTTCAGACATAAATACAATATGGACAAGTCATAAACATTATTAAAGCAAGTCTGTCCCTGCAGGGCAGGTTTTTCTTCATAATGCTTTCCTGATTACGCTTCCGCAAAGCTGGGGAAGTGAATAGTGGGCTGATTATCCATGGACCACGATCTACATCAGTGTAAAACTGTTTCCATTGTATGTGAGAAGAGAACTTTGCATATTTACTGGAAGGGAATAGCCATCCTGCTTCTTATTCCGTCTTCAGATTCACAGTGGGCCTGATCCAAAAACACAGCTATGTCAATGGGATTCTTTGTTTGGGCTCTTCTTACGTTCCACATTACCATTGCAAAACCTACTCCGTTTATCATCTTAAATATACATGCCATAGATGGATGTAGTATTGACATGGTATGTGATCAAACCCCAGAGTGATTCATCAAACACTTTGGAAAATGGATCACTGGATAGGCAACTGGGAACTATTTCTGCAAAGGCTGAATAGAAGGGGAAGAAAAACAAATAAAAAATGACATGTTAAAGTGACATGTTAACAGAATTGTCTCTAATTGTTTTTTCTTAAAAAAACAAAACCCTTGAGAGAAATCCAAATCCTTTTACATAATGCTTTCTTGGAGCCAGACTCCAGTTGTCTAGCTCATCATAAGTACTGCTGACCTTGTTAAGATTTCATATATGGTATGGCACTGCTTGCTGTGAGAGTCCACATCTGATCTTTGGTCAATAGTCAGAAAGAATCGGACTTTGTATAAAGATTTGTGTTGGCAAGTATATCACATAAAAAGCCACTTATGCTTGATATAGTCAGAGTTAGCAGAGACTTTTTAAACAAATGCACAACCTGTATTAGTTTCATTATTCAATGACGACAGAATTTTTCTGAACAACTAAATTAACATTCATTTACTAAGTATTAAACCATTTTTTCTGTTACAAGTAAAGATCAGTGCTAGGAGCTATACATTCTGAAAGATAATTGCAGCATGTAATTCTGGTGCTTCAACAATTTATACTGAAATATTGATGGATATGTTCCAACATTCTTTTTTTTCCACAAGCATATTTCATAATCTTTTAAATATCTCTCTCCTGAAAACTTTAGTATAAAATCCGCTTATGTAATGGAGGTTTAATGCATCTGGCTACTGCTGAGCAAACAAAAGCATTTCAGACTGATTTCTATTTTTGGAAGTTAAAGAATTTGTTAACATAAAGTGTTGTAAATAGGGATTTATGAGGGATATGCAGTAGCAGAAGGGCATGACTAAGGATTCTCGAAAAGTTAAGGACTCCACTTTAATATTAGCAATATGAAGTATCTTTTCTGGTTTTCATTAGCTTAACTAAGAATAAAAAACTTCAATTTTCAAATAGAAATTTAATGCTAAATGACACTTTGCATAATCTCCTTAGGAGAGTTGCTCTGTGTTCTTGCTGTCTGTGCTATGGTTCTAGCATTGACCGAAGACTTGCATAGTGAAATAGAAATGCAGTGAGGCTACACAGACCAATGAAGGAGTGTCTCAGAGCAGGAAGCCTCACTCAGAAACAGTGGCTGGAACAACAGTTAGTTCAAGTGTTTTGTATGTTTGTCATGAGAATTAAACTTTGATAAAGCACATAATAGGCAGTAAGAAGTAGTCAGGGTAAAGCATTTGGTTGTAAATTTACACAAACTGTGCAGAAAGCTCTTGGGCTTGCTATAGGAGGAAACTGTTGGAAGACACTGGAGAGCAGAGAGCTCTGCCTCAGGCTGTTGGATTAATTGGCACCGAAAGGTAGAGGGGTTTACCTTTAGCACAGCTGTTGGTTCCTAGTGTGTGAACAAAACATAGACTGCAGAGAAAAGACCTGTGAAATCCAGTGGAGGTTCCTTGAATTTGCTACAGTGTCCTGTTTAGTTATGTACTTATAATGCTGTTCCTGTTTCTGATGATCTGGGTGTGTTCTTTCACTCTCCACTTTACATGTCATGCCATGATGGTTTTCTGCTTATCTGCAGAGTTGTCTTTTCTCCATTTGTCTGACGGCATTCTCTCTCTTTCTGTATAGTGTTCCTGCACTGCATCCTGCCCCATCTGCTAAAAAATTAAGTAGGGCTTGTGCAGGCAGCAATTCTGAACCCTGCTAGTTCGCCCCAGCTCTGTCCTGGAAAGTCCCCTCCACTGACAATGAGACATAGCTCAGCCTTTCTTCCCATTCAGTGCTTGGCTTCTTTGGTGAGACCACTAAGATGGATGCTTGCTGCGATAATGGTGCTGACATTTGCTCACCAGGAATTGGAGTGAGACCGTAGTTTCGTGTCATATCGATCTCCAGTAACAACCAAATGCTAACGAGCACCATGCCATTAGAGGCCTGGCATGCACTCCAGCTAGTGTCTTAAACTCGGTGTCCTTAGCCCATTAACCATTGTATCTGCTAGGTATAGCTACAGTTTGCCCTGTCAGCAAAGACGTTGCACAACCAGCTAGTGACCACCCAGGGCTATACTGTTTAGGCTGGATGCCATCTTTTCTGGGCAACCGTACAGATCATGTCTTGAACTGTGCCAGACACACTGCGGTTCGTTTTCTGCTTATGAGCCTGGCTGAACAAAAAAGGCTATATATATATATATATGTACCAGTAGTGTTCACATTACATACAATCTGACACCCAGTAGATGGTCCTTCGGGATTATAATGAGGCACCCACTGCTCTACAGCATGTTTTGGCAACTGAGAGGGCTGGCGAATCCCAAGGCTGTCTTTCTTTTGCAAGTCTTTGAGTTTCTTTTTGGCACATACATGCAATGAAGAACAAGATGCAAATACTGCCAAAGCTTCTTGTAGAGTAGATGACATTTATATTGTTATGCAGTTTGCTGATCTAAACATACCATTGCCTTGCCTTGATAGCCCAGGGCAAGTGCTAATCAGCTTGTTTCATGGGCACCGTGCCATCTGAAGAGGCAACACAAATAGAGACAGTATGTGCATCATCTAGGAGTGTTGCAAGAACACGATTCCCAGCTGAGAGTATCCAAATGTGTCTGTCTCCTGAGCTTGCATGTTGACATGTAAAAGATAAGTGACAGCGTTAAATATAATGTATTTGGAATAAATCAGGGTTATATTCCTTAGCTGCTTCAAACTAGTTTTCATTATATAGGTCACATCGTCAGCTGATGTAAATTGGCATAGCTGCACTGAAGGCAGTGGAGTTCACTGATTTTGATCTGCTGAGCATTTGTCCCCATGTGACTGTTCTCCATGAGAAGCTTTCCTTCTCATTTTGCCCTTTAGGGCATCATCAAAGGCTGTTTAGTCTGAAGGTAACGTGGAAGATGAGGAACTTGGGTTCCTATATTGTCTTCACAGCTCTGTCCCTAACACTTGATGCCGGGCAATTTGCTCTCAGTATCTGTGTGCCTTACTTCACCTAGTGTATGTAACAGTACTTTAAGTAGTACCTTAGTACTAAGGGCTTTAATCAACGTTTGCTGGAATGGCTGGCATGGTGGAATAGTTCACGTGTCTGGAGTGTTGCAATGGCTGGATACAGCTCTTTGCCAATGACATACATGGAAAATAGGGAGAGAAGGCTGTGTTATGTGCGGAGGAGCAGCAGTGGGTGTTGGGAGCTTGTCGGTCAGGATCAGGGTGGGGAGGCCCACAAAGAGCGTGTCGTGGTGCTCATCTCCTGTGAACCACCTGATTCAGAGGAAGAGTTGAATGAAGCCTTCTTTAAACAACTGGAAAAAAATCTTCTGTCATAGCTGTAACAAGGGAAATTCCAATGGGACATAAGTGCAGAGGGGAAGCCCAAACCTGGGAGAGTGGTACAGCACTGCAGCAGGTGCCCAGCGAGGCTGTGGGATCTCCGTTCTTAGGAATTTTCAGAGCTCAAGTGGACAACACCAGATTCAATTCTGAGGTTAGCCATGTTTTGAGTAGAAGGATGGCTTAGGTGACTTCCAGCAGTCTTTTACGACCTCCATGTGAAGTACTGTTTTTCTACAAATCTCTGTGACTGTCATGAGTTTGTTCTGGATTAGCTGGCAGGCAAGGTGTAGCCTCTCCATCCTTGTCCTCACTTTCAGTAACGTGTGAAGTACCCTCAGTGCCATCTCTTGCCTTCATTTGGTTGTTGTATGTACTGTCCTTTTTCCCTTTCTGTGCTTTTCTTTGCACCCGTTTCCTAAATACTCGCTTGTTTATTCCTCAGATTGTTTTTCTCTGGCCATGTTTTCAGGAAAACACAGTTGGTGGGTATTACATATTAACAATTGCATTTGAAAACCTTCGAAGATGCGCTGAGAGTGGACGCTTGCATGCAATTACAAGGGACTTTGGATGTACAAGTAATAGTTAATAGCTGGCTTGGATTTGTTTTGGTAATCTGGCCCTTATCCCAGCCTTTTTGAAAGGTAATCATTGTTCGAAGAGAGGTTTTCATTTGCTATAGCATACACTTTATATTTCACTATGTAATGTAACCTTCCATACGCTCAAGGAAAATAATTTACAGAGCTAATTGCTGAACTCTGCAGACATAATATTTAAATGGGCTGTGTTAGATAAGAGTTCATGTTAAAAAAAGAAGAAATGTTCTAGAGGGAAAGTATTGTTTAGGGAATATTGATTTGCATGAATTCATGTTTTCAATTCAGTTGATAGTTAAAAATGGATACTTAAGCTAAAACACATTTTTAGTGTAACATAAATGCTTCATTATTTATGAACGTAGTGTGTGAGCTGAAGTCCATTGTTTGTTTGGTTTTTTTAAGTCTTCAAAGTTCACTTGGCATTGGGTCAAACTATGACAAAGATTTTTTTTCTAATTGAAAAAAAAACCCTACATGGACTACGGGAGGATGCTTTGGAGTTCGCATTACTTACTTACTTAGTTTAGACAATCCTCTCCACCCTTCTGTCTCAGCCTACTTATCAGTAGAGTTAGGAGTGGTGTTAATAATCCTACCTGACACAGTTATTGTAGAAAGTAACAGATGAATATTTGTACAATACAGTACTTGTACCAAGGTGGTGTATTACTTGCACTGCAGGAGCAGCTATCTGTCACACACACATCTCAGATTGAAGGACTGCAACGAACATTTTGGGCTTGGGAAATTAAGCAACTTTTGCAGAACTCAGATTTTTGTTGTTGTTGCTAGTTTTATTAGTTGTTTCTTACATTTTAATTCAGAATATAGCCCAGTTCTGTAACTGCTGTCAGTTGTGTCTTTATTGGCCTTATAATTTGGGGTTATAGCACAAAGTGTCTATGTGAAAGATTCAGCACTGTTCAGAACACGTTAGTAATGAAATAGACATAATGTTTGAGTTTAAATTTGTTTTCTCCCATGTAGCTGAGTGTTGGTGACATTGAGAGAGAAGGAATAAACCACAGCATTCTGTTTTAAAGCAACCCAATGGAACAAAGGCTATATATATATATACACATATATCTGTTTTTCATAATTGTCTTTAATTATTTTGTAATTTCTGTGTCATCCTTACCTTGATTGTGTTTAAAAGAGGTTGCAGATTCATATATCTAAAGAAGAAGACTAAGGATGATATTCACCTGAGTCCAGTCTTAGGCAATGAACGTAGAAATGTGAACGTGGCACTGTCCGTCGTCAGTGGAGCATCAAGAGGGCGGATCAGGGCTCAGAAGGCAGGAGTCCAGCTCTCCTGATAGTCAGCAGAGCCTTGAGTTGAGGGCTCACAGCTTCTGTGTTAGAAAGCTCTGCTTCTCTGCAGGTAAGGTATACGCCTAAAGGTCGACAAGGACCTTGAGCTGCCTACCTTCTGCCGAAGTAACTCTGCTGCTTTCAGTAGACAAACACGGGAGAAGGTGGTGCAGCTCGCTCTGACCTCAGGCGTTGTTTCAGCGAGAGGCTCTGGCTCTTGATTAACGGATACTGACAGGCATGTCCACTGCGGTCAGCTGGACTCCTATGCACTTGCAAATGTACTCAAATACCTGAATTCTCTAGGCCTAGACTCTCTCTCTTTTTAGGCATTTGTCAGACTTTCAGCATGTGAACAGAGCTGGGTTCTCCAGCAGTCAATGACTCAGCAGAATGTAGAGATCACATTTAATTCCACTATTGAGTGTGAATTTCCTTCTCTATCAGGATCTACCAATACCGGCGAAGTCCTCTCTGTGACCACACGACAGAAGCTGCTGTCCCAATTCATGGCTGCTCCCTGCCACTGGCAAACAGCCCAAGGAGGAGCTGTTTATAGGTGAGATGTTCAGCATCCAGTCAACTGAAGTGAATAGCTTTTTGCTCCTTTCTATTTGAAGAGCCTTACCAATTGTGGCTTGAACTGATAATTAAGAACTCAGAAGCTTTATAGCCCGTTCATGTATTTGTACAAAAGTATTACAGGGCTGCGGTGTATTACACAAGTCCGTTGCTTCTGCATGGTGATTTTTTTTCTCTTCATCTCTTTCTGTTCAGTGAATTTTTATTCTTTGAACTACCTCCTGCTACATCTTGTGATTTGTTGCAGCTAAAATTGATCTCACCTGTGAATTTAATGCTGTAACTCTAAAGGCATTACTGTGTCTCTGAGTGAGTATTGGTGTGGTACTGGCACTTGTGTGGGTCATTGAAAGAGAATGAAGAACGGCAGAGTGGACTTTGTGTTGAATAATCACGTATGTGGAGGTAATTCAAAGAACTAATCAGAAACAGACATAAAAAGAAGTTATCTTCTGGAACGCAGGAAGTCAGGTAGAATGTAAAGCAAACCTGAAAACAGTGAATCTGCTTTACATCAGTGAAGGCAGAGGATCCTACCCAGGATTATTTGGCCATTGTCAGTGCTTGGTGCTGCAGATAGCATGAGTTCCATAGCAACGAATTCTTAACTTGAAATTTCTGGGTGCAAGCATGCATAGTAACTAGAAAATGGACTTGAGTTTCACTGAAATCATTAAAAACTAGCTGTATTTTATTTTACACCCACCATCCTGCTCAGAAAATGGACTTATTTTTGAAGTTCTTCATTAAGGATGAAAATTTATTGTTAGGCAGATGCTGTCATTTTCTTCCTACCCTTCCAGCAAAAACCCACATGTAATGTGCTGCATTGGGCTCTGAGGCTGTAGGATGGGTTGTCGGTGATAATCATCTGCAAAAACTGCAGCACATGCCCAGGGACTTGTAGTCAACTGAGTCATACGTTGCCTGGGCCAAGTTTAATCCCAGAGAGAATGTTACAACACAGGAAGAGACCCCTGAAAATAACAGGAATTGGTACAGTATCTGGGCCCTAAACACAGGTTAGAACAGTCTGGGTATTTGCTTTAATCCTCTCTAATTCTATTTTGAATTGCAATGTTCCTACTTGCTAAACCACTTTCCGTTTTATGCTCTGTTTTACCATGACATAAGGAGGAGGGATATTTTGGAAACTGGAAAACTGCCATTTGCACCAGAATGGCATTTTTGCAGGTTTTTTGAACTGAGCATTGCCACTCTGAAAGCTCTGTCAGCCTCTGCTTCTAGGATTCCCCACAGAGATCCCCACCCTTCTACAAGGCAGGACGTGCCCCAGGTTACAGTACTTTTGTTCCTTTTTCTGCAGGCTGTGCTGCCTCACCTGTTTCAAAATCAGGCACTTGAAAATGATGAACGGAATGTTTGAGAGGATGAGGGAGTTTGGATTTATGGGCTCTTCCTCCCTTAGCCTCAGCAGAACAGATTCAGTGGGCCCAAACGTTACCAAAAGATCCGGAGTGCGAGCGCATCCTTAGTGTAGACAGGATGAAAAATTGCTCTACAGTGTGCATTGATGTAGTTTAGCATGATTTTAAGCAAAGGTCAAGCAAAAAGGTCCAACTTGCCGTGCGGCCAGTCTCCGTGAAGGGTTGGCTTTGTGGCAGTGATGTGGCAAGGAACCATCTGTGTAGCATGTGGGCTGAGTTGGAACAGAGGCGCTTGTGAAAATCGTAGCCAGGAAAATGCCAGATGATGGCCATTTCCATGGCTGATGTTGCACAGTAGCTCATAGTGAAGCAACCTGAATGGTAGGTATGAGCTAGAGATGAGGCTTGATTTTTTTTTTCCATTTTCCCCCCAGTATAATGAAATATTGGAAGGGTTTTGCTTTGCATCTGTGCTTACTTATGCTCTGCGATGTGTTTGGGTGTGGTTCAGTGGGCATGACAGGTAGCCGGGTTGAGGGAGAATCTCAAAATGTGTACAGTGACATAGTGAAGCCTCGTTTACAGAGGGGTAAACAAATCTCACTTCTACTACTTTAATTTTTTCTTTTTCCCTAGAGCAGAAATTTGGGAAAGTCATTTAATGTCACCTAGTGACTTTTAATGGAAGAAGAAGAAAAAAGCCCCTCCTGTGGACGCTTTCTTAGGTGCGCCACATTACCCACAGCTAGTCTCACCACTCCCAGAGAAAGTTTGTGTAAGTCCTAAAATAATTTCATTCCGCTGGCCCACAAATATTCCCATTTGGTCAGCCTTATATAGAGTAATTACTGTTTAACATGGCACCACAGCTGGGTCAGGGCTTATTTTGGGTTATGAGTTATAAAAAGCTGTTTGTAAAAAAAAAAAAAAAATTATTAAAAGAAATTAGTGTGTTTGTCGATCTGTCATTCTAAACAAATGAGTCTAGAAACTTGTTGGTTTACTTACTCTTTTTTACTTGTTTTGTTTTAAGAGTCAGCATTCGTGAGAGCACTGGCATTAGTACCAAAGGCATCCAGCCATCTCATCCTGGCTTATTTAGGTATGTCTGCACTTCAATTACAAAAAATGTAATTGTTAGGTAGCCAGGTGTTGCGGTGATCTTGAGCGAGTATTGCGGGGTGGCACATGCTCAGGAGAAGCGGTCAAGGTTTGCCTTGACCAACAGAGACATGGGAAATTCATTTTCGTGGGCAGGGGATAGGTGTGATGGGTGGGAAGAAGCACCTTGAGGGAAGAGCCTTGGCTCGGTGCTCTCATCCAAGTAGGTCTTTGCATTTTATGTGCCTGAAGTGCTGTGCACAGAGCAGGCAGTTCATTCCCACAGCTGCGCTGTGGTGTAATTAGCATTCTTTCACACCATGCTTAGTCCAACATCAAAGTTCCTTCTAATTTTAATAGCTTTGATATATACATATATATATATGCATGTATTTTGTGTTTGTGCATAAATGGATATATATGTGTGTGTACAGCTAGAAAAAGGAAAGTATGGCTATCTATATACATGTGTAATTTCTTACCTGCTGCTAAAATTTCTCTGTGGGAAACAAGTGGTTAAGCTGTTTATTGTACAAGAGTTCGGGAAGTTAAGAGTATTATATTCACTTACACGATTTCCCATGCTGGGTTAGACATTCACCTCAAAAGTTAGCATCCCGGTCAATTTCACAGAAGACCCCAATATTTTTAGTACTCGTAGGAAAGAATGTTGTTCACTGGGACAGAGCAACAGGCTGTGCCTCAGATGTCAGGGTCTGGTTGTCTTTTAGTGCTTATTTTATGGCCTGGGACAGTTCTTAGCACTCTTCTGTGCCTCTGTTTAATAGCAAAATGGGACTAGTAACACTGAGTTACCTTGCATAGAACTATTTAAAAACAAAATCAAAGTTTGGAGACCTTTTACTAGCCTTTGGCATCAGAGAAATAGAGCAGTTATGAGAAGTATTCCTGTGGTTTGGCTTTATTAATGACATGAAATTTCTGAGAAATTGTATTAATGAAATGGAGCTGGGAAAGAAATCGGAAGTGGATAGACAGAAATCAAATCCCTTCACGGACAATACAATGTGCTAAGTAAGGATGGCTGTATCCTTGGATTTTTGCTTGTGAAAAATTCTGAAATGCATATGGGAAATAGTTTCTTCTCTATAACAAGAATTACAAAGTGACTGACATGTCAGTAATTTTCAAGGCAGGACAAATCTGAACAGAAATACATTCAGAGTTATGAAAGTCTTTCAATCTGGAAATCTGAAACCAAAATTGAATCTGTGAACGCAGGTTGTTGGCTCAGACATGGCTCTCAGGTTTCTTGGCTTCGTATTCTCCATCAGCTACGCCAGACACGTGGTGAATGGCAGCCTGGAAGCCCTGAGGTCCAAGCCTTGGACCAGAAGCAGATACTTTATGATAAGCAGAATTGGAGTGGGGGAATAGAGCTACGGACACAGTTTTTCCTCTGCTTGGGCTTGGGGATTCCTGTCAGCTCATCCATCACATTATTCCTTATATTCATATATTTCTTGTTCCTGTTACCCCAGGTTATGCCTGCTAAGTTGGAGGTGAAGAAGTGCACACCCATCCTCCTTGCCCTTCTTGCTGAGGACAGGTACAGCGTGGTCATTCAGGACTGAACGTATTGCCAGGTAAGGGAGCACGCCTTCCTCCCAAGGTGGTGGTGTGAGCAGTCCAAACTGAACAGACCTCCATGATAGTCATAGCAGCATAGGTTCTACCAGCCCTGCCTTTGTCTTGGGTATTTCCTACATGTTCATGGTAAGAATCCAATTATTTTTACATCTACAGCAAATCTAATAAGTCCAGATAAATGTTGTTGTGTAGGCACTAACAGTAAGCAGAAAACAAGTTTGATTCCAGACCGTCAAGGACTGAATCTTTTCCATTGTAGGTTGCTTCTTGAATGAGTCTGAAAGTGCTTTCATTTTGTTTAAAAGGCTTTTATTGATGAAAAAGGCTTCATTCATAGGCTGTATATTGTCAAGTGGCTGAAGCAGGCTTAACTCATAGGAATTCTTATTTGAGTTCATTTTTATCATCTCGGTTCTTGCTAAATTTCATGCTTTTCTCCTCTGTAAAGGTAACTAGAAAAGAGGCACATGGTTTAGAGATATTAAAAAATAAAGTGTAGGTTTTCTTCCAGTCCATTAATTTTCTTTCGTGGAGCTCTGTACCAGTTTGAGTGCACAATTGGGAGGAATCAAAACACAGACATCTAGACTATTACATAAGATCAAAAAGAGAACATATTTGTTTTGAAGCTGGGTATAATGTATTTGTCCGAAGTCATGAACATTTTTGAGAGCTCAGAACATTCTTCCTGTCCCGCCTCAGGAAGAAACTTAGATCATACAAACAGGAGAGGCATCACAAAATATTTGAAGCCATTTAAGTAACTATAGACCTAATTCAAAGTCCTTATTGAGTGAGGCCAAGCAGGGATTTGAACCTGATTTTTATCTGCGTTCTTTTCTGCTCTTTCCTCCTTTTAACTTGAAGTTCCATCTTGTATTGAAGAAACTATCCCCGCGGATTTCATAAAAATGGATTTATTCAGGTCAGACACTTAGGATTTTTTTAACTGACCCAGAGTTTTGTGTCCAACCACCCCCACCCCTGAAATAAACAGATTGGCTGTGGAAATTTCCGTAGAAAATTTTCCTGTGTCTTGCCTCGTAATTGTATTATTTTACAACAGCTCAAATTATAACTCTTCCTAACCAAATCTCTGTATAACAGAAAGGACAGAGAGCAAGTGGACTGTCCAGGATAGGAAGATGTGGTATTTAGGGGACGGCGTACCTCAAGTGTATGTGCACCCAGCCGCAGTGGATGGCTTTGCCGGGTTCACTGACCTCTTGTAGTCTGTATGCATGTCTAATAGGAACTGGCTAGAAACTGGACTGAGCTCCTTCTGCTGCCAGTCTCATGCAGTCCTGAACAGAAAAGGAAACACCAGTTTTTCTTCCGTTGTCCGGATGCTGACTCACCTGTGTGGTGAAAGAAAATAGCTGAAGGGTTGCTATTTCACCAGTGTCCCAATGTGCCTGGGGATATTTCATCAGCTGCCGTACTTGAGCAAGTTAAATTGCAAACCTTTAAGGCCTGAGGCCAGTTCCGTAGTTATTCACACTCAACTTGGTCGTGCGCTTGATGCCCTGGTGTCTGAGGTGCCCATCAGTGATAAGTAAGTTTTATTTTGCAGCTGGTTTTGAAGTCCTTGGCAACATCTAGTTGTTTTGCATTGGTGCTTTGTTGATGCATGGTGTCAATTCAAGCTCATTTTGCTTGTAGTTAGAAACCTGTTGCAACACATCTGCCTCTTCTCTGCATCTGGTTCCAGGCCTTGACCTGGTCAGTGGTAGGACCAGGAACCTGTCCCGCTGCTGCTGTGTTTCTCTGTCCAGCAACCGGGTTTTGTGGGGTGGGGAGAGCCAAGCTGACAGCGACACTGCAAGGTGAAGGAATCACTGTTGCCAAATTTCTGAAGGCTGGCAGTGACCAAGCAGCATGACCAAGCATGACTGTCATTGGCCATGCTGGTTCAAGCCAAAGAAACTTCCTCTGGCCTTGTGGGGGGTTTCCATGCTCTCTGCCTGCCCTAGAAGGCCTCCAGACCCATTCAGACCAAGCAACTTTCTGAAAGCTTGCTGGAGAGGGCATCACTTGTGGTTCTGCAGGAAAGAAGATTTCTCCCCTGCTATACACCCCTTGCTTGTTTCAGAGCCGGCTGCCCTAATGAGTACCCAAGGTGGGGAAACTGGTTCAGACAGGCTACCAGAAAGGACGTTTGCTCTGTGCCTGTAGATCAGTGCTCAGGCAGGGTGCTGATGGTCCTTGCATTGTGCTGGTTTGCCTGCAAGGTCGGGATCTGAGCTTCTCAGCCGGTAGAGCCTGGCCTGAAGTTCAGGACTAGAGGGTGCAGCAGCTGCCTTTTGCTGACAGCTTTCTGCAGCACTGCTTTGCGATCAGCCTGCCATCTACGCTCACCTCTGCGAGCATGGCCAAGACGGCTAATCCGTGCTTATCTGAATGCAGAGGCATAGGCAGCAAGAGATTTAATGCAAATGTAACATCGTGCAGCCTGTTCCTTCTTGCGAACTATTGATTACGTGTCTGATTTGCTTTCCCCTGATAATAGGCCATAGGCAGAAGCCAATAGGGCGAGGAGGAGGAAAAACTGTCATGATCATTCGATGCGGCTGGTGAGCCAATGAGTGGAGAACGGCCCTGGATTGGGCTGGGAGACAGCAAGGGTGGGGGAACGGTCTTAGCAACAGCAGAAGGCAACTATTCCCCCTCCCACCATGCAAACATGCTGGAAAGTTCCTGATGATGTTCCTTAATGTATTTGTCTTGCTCACGCCAACTTTGTACGTGATTTATGTGACTCTGCCATGTATGCTGGTTTACGCTTTTCTCTGTGATCTTTTGGAAAGAGTAGAAGGGAATCTTTTCTTTGTCCTACTAAAACCAACTAGTGAGCTCAAGGTAAGGGGGTCTGCTGCTGGATTCAATGCTGTGCAAGCCCTGAGAACAGGAGTGACTTTTGCATTGTCTTTTGGTGGTTGGTATCTTCCTTTTGACATCTTTCCAAGACAGTCTATTGTTGAAACAGTCAGTTTCTTGCCAGTCTGTTGTGATAGCGGGAGCTGGATATCTTGACTGTTTTCTCATCTTTACTAATGAGTCCTCATATGAAGCCAGGTGAATCCCTATCCTTCAAAATCCAGATCACTTTGTCAGGTTACTGAGCCCTCTGGTCTGGGAATTAGAAGAAAAGCTTTCTCAGTTGAGCCCTCCCTGTGATCTCTGGGCTGAGAAAAGCCAGTCCAAGGCACCATACTGCTTTGCTTGTTATCTTTTGTCTGCCTTACAACAGGAAATGTTCTTTCTGTCTCTCTGCCTGTCTCAGTGTCAATCTATTGTTGGTTTTACCAACCGAAAATGAAAATGGCAGTTAAATTTGTCCAAACCTTTTGAACATTTATTGGAACCAAACATTGGCACTTTCAGCACTCCCTTGAAAATGACCTTCGTTGTCCTCCTCTCACCTGCTGCCTCCTCCTGCTCATAAGCATTCACATGTTTATCTCGCTATTTGCATGCTGATAATAGACATAGATTTTGTTAGTCCTGCATCTGTCGAGACGGCGGGGACAATAATAGAAGCACCGTCGGGACCAATATATATTGGTCTTACGAGTGTGTCCAATAATGTCTGGGTCAGGGAGCCTTTAACTGCAGTGTCAGGGAATTTAGTCAGCTGTCATCGCTTCTTAATTAAAAATAGCTGAGACTCACTTACATTCCATTGCTGTGTGTTAGCTCATTTGTCATCTTGTTCTCTGCTCTCCAGCAAACCCCCTAAACACCTTCAAAACCAGACAATGCATAGAAAAGCATGCAGCAGGTAAGAAGGCAAGGGAGCTGAGAGCAGATAACCGTGCTGTAAGCTGCTCTTTGGGTCAAGAGTTTGCACGAGTTTAGCAAGATTCAAATGGAATGGGAATACATAACACTGCACCATGAAATGTAATGTGTGTATGTATTTTATATACATAAAACTAGCCTCTGCACAGGCATGTGTCAGGGAATGAATCAAACAGTAACTGTCTCGAGGTTACAAGAAAATTCCCTTGTGGACAACCAACTTCTGTTTTTCCATCTTGAGTTTTCAGCATCTTCCTCTGGTCCAGTACTCTCAAAGACAGAATGTTTTTTCAGTATGATCCAGTCAGACCTTTCCTATATACATAAGTGATTGGATTCCTGATTCCTTGCTAAATGGAATTTAGTGGTATCTGTGATTGCTATCACCTACAAGTAGGTTTCACTAATTTATATGTGGTATTCCTAAGGGGACAGGGAGATGGGAGGTTACACAGAGGTTCAGGAGCTGCAGGGGGAAATAAATAGCATGCTGTAATATCATTACTGAAGGAAAATGTATCCCCCTACCCCAGCGAAAAAAAGGAATTTATTGTGATTCTAGCTAATGCTTGGAGCCAAGGGACAGTTTTGGCATAGGGAGAATTTCTCTGGCTTCCTTTTTACAAGTAAATCAGAGGTGGAAGGGCATTAGACCGACTAACTTCCTGAACTGGAAGTTGCATCCGGATTACCGTATTTAATTGTCTGTGATTGACCTATCTTCCATGAATTTTGCTAATCCATTTTTGAACCTGTTTATATATTTGGCCTCCACAGCGTTGGTTGGTGATGAGTCCCACCATTAAGTCACATATTGTTTGAAAAAGTTCATCCAGGATGTCCTGTACAATGCTATCAATCTGTCCAGTGAGTAAATGCATGGCTGTTGCCAGGGCTTCCGATTCCCTCAGCCCAAATCGTCGATAATTCCTCTTGAGATCACATCCATCCCTTGCACTTGAGCAGGGAAAGCAACACCAGACTGCCTGTGCTTTACCCAGCTTGGGCTGCAAGGGACCCGTGCTAGATCCCACACAGGGCAGATTCTGCAGCCCCACCACTAAGTGGTGATTTTTCTGGCCAGAAATAGTTATTTCCCTCAGGACTCTGTTCCTGCTGACTTGACTGAAGATCCAGTGATACTTGCTGATGTTCTAAGAATGTTGTATTTCCTGTACAGGGGAAATTCACAGGCAGCTTGTGGGATATATCTGGATTAATTTAAGATGTCCTCTTCAATCTGGTCAGGTTTTTTCTGAGTCCAGTTCAAGAAAGCTGTAGAACAGTTTGTAGGAATAAACAGGAAAGTCCACTGAATTGACTTGGTATCGTTTGGGGATTTTGAGTTACTCTGAGGTGTGCTGGTGCAGGAAATCAGAAGCAACAGGTAAAAGCTCAGCTGAATGCCAAAGCATCAAGCTAAAGGACAGACCTTCATGTTAGTAGAGACATTTTCAGACTGCAGATTTTTTTTTAAAAACTAATTAAGCTCTGATGACTTCAGCTGTATTTTCAGCTTCTGATTAAGGCCATGATACTAATTAAACTCTTGAATTATTAAAAATGCAAATAGTCAGACCTGTGTGCAACAGCAGACTTGTGTTTCCATGCTCCAGGACAGCAGTTGGAATATTTGGCAGAGTCCCTTGTGGTGATGAGTTTTTCTTTTCTGTATTTTTTTTTTTTTTTCAAAGTGGCTGCACTCCACTTGATGCAGAACTAAAAACATCAGCTGCTGGGTTAAATGTCTCAACTGCCTTGCAGCTAGACAAGTTAAGTTTGATTAAAGCACATCAGAGTTTTGGAAGAAGCTCTGGGTCTCTTGACATCCTGACTGTGGCATTTTCACTGAATGGGCTGTTGGGATTGAAATACCATCTAGTCCTTAGAGAGTGAGTCTGCTTTCTGTAGCAAAACTCTTGGAGCTGCGTTTAAGCTACCTACTTTGTTGTCATAGTTCAAGAGCATGATAAATTATTTAGACCTCTATCTGTCCTCTCACATCCTCTGTCTCTGGCATCCCATACAATGATACGTGCACCTTCAGTGAGACATCTGTACCAGGAGGTCCGATTGTGGCCTTTCCTTGAGTCCAGGTATGTTTTGGTTGTGGCACTACTGAACAATAGGTGATCTGAAGGGTGTGTTGATCTCTTTACTGTCACATCTTAGCAGGCACCAAACACCTCTTCTGAGTAATAGCCATCCTTGTGTACAAATACATCTTTTGAAGTAGGATTTTGTAATCACAAGCAGGGCTCATCTCCAGATGGATAGCCCTGCAGAAGGACAATTAGCTGGTCTTTGAGGTAAGATGGAGTTCTGTAGGCTGGGAGTTGAGCGAGCAAATATTGCCTCTCATGGGCTCACCACTGTTGCTGTGTACCTAGATCATGGACATTTCTGTGTTTATTATAAAACGTTTTGCAGAGGTGCAGAGCCAAGAGCTCCAGTGATACCCCGAGTACCACTTCTGCATCACTGCCTGTACCCTGGTCAGTCTTTTGGATGTGCAGCCCTTCTTCTGGTTGAGGCAGTGGCCCATGGGACTCAGAATCACAGAATCACAGATTGGTAGGGGTTGGAAGGGACCTCTGTGGGTCATCTAGTCCAACCCTCCTGCCGAAATGTCCGTCCCATCCTGTAGCCCCTTTCCCTTGACATTATGAAGGCTCTGCTGGATCTGGCAGTGTTTGCAGCCAGTACCAGCTGGGATATTACAGGGATATGCCAGTAGGCAGTCTAGTTATAACCTGCCCAGAGGGAAGCTTCTTCCTAGTGCCTGTTTAGTTCATAATAAAGACATAAATTAAAAAAAAAAGTGCAGAAGACACTATTCAAGTGCAGGAAGTGCATGTCACATTGAATAAACTGGAACCCTCGCGGTTGTGAAGTGACAATAATTTGTTGGAGTCATTTACCAGATAAAAATATGACCCAGTGTCTACAGTTGAGGCCAGTCAATGGCAGGTGTGATGGTAAAGCTATGTCATCTTTTGCTTCCCTTCTCGACTGTCCTTTCAGTATGTTAAAACAAAGAAAGAAGTGGTCATTACTTTACCTATGACAACTGATTTTTTTCATCCTTCTGCTATAATGGGCTGCAGGTGTTTCACAGCCAGTCCAGGCTAATAAGGACAGACATTCTGGCTGCATGCCAAAATTGTAAAACTGTCCAGGGAGAGAAGAAAAGAAAAGAC
>Ga0065711_1029318_pt1 | contig 36690 bp, 18 predicted proteins | sample Hoacrofraction12_FD_59098 | JGI IMG/M metagenome (GOLD analysis project Ga0065711, IMG submission 59098) | Hoatzin crop microbial communities from Cojedes, Venezuela - Epithelial fraction 12 v2 (version 2) | ecosystem: Host-associated > Birds > Digestive system > Esophagus > Crop | place... | reverse complement strand
GGAGGCTGCCCCGCCCAACTGCGGCGGGAGCGGGAGCCGGAACGGCGCGCGCGACCGTCCTGAGGGCCGGGAGCTCACCGCGGCGGGAGCGGGGGGGAACGGAGCTCGCTGTAGTTCCTGCGTCGGCGGGATGAGCGGGGCTTGGCTGCTCCGCTTCGGGCCGAACAAACCCACGGCGTCACGGGAGGTGACGGTCCCGGCGGCCCGGAGCGGTGCGGTGCTCCGGCGCGGTGGAAGCGCCCGGGGGCGTGGGGTGGCGTCCGCGGCCTGAGGAGCGCGGCACGGGGCGGGTCGCGGTGTACACAAGGCTCTGTTAGCGGGTTATTCCGGTCAGAAACAAGCGAGGCAGCTGTTGCACAGCGGGTCGTGGCACAGCTCTGCCGGCGTGGCCGGGGCCCCGGGGCGGGCTCCAGCCGGCGCCGGGAACACGCGTGGTCGGCACCGCACCTCTGCGCCGGTGGGGGAACCGTGGGTCGCTTGCTATAGTCCTGATACCCTTAATCCGGCTTTTGTAATCCCCACAGTTCTGTGGAGCAAGGTGATAGCTACTTATTTCCACTTCTTAACACTGAGCTCCCCTCATTTTATGTGTTTTTTTTTTGACTTTGTCTCATCCCTGTGTGTTCACGGGTACTCCCCATCCGAATGATAAAAAAGATTCCAGTGAAGTTCAGAGAATAACTGCAGCTTCACTGAGGCCCTCACGAAAAACACAGGATACATTGCTGATGAAACTGGAAAGGTTGATAGGTGTCTGTAGCCAGAAAAAAAGGAACAGAACTTTGTATGTGAAACAAAATGCATGAGGGCAATGGCTAGGAGACAGAAATGAAAAAAGAGGATGGAACTAAGCAAATCTGTACAGATGTAAGTGCCAAGTTTTGGAGAATAGGGAAAAGTCAACACTCTGCTGAAGCTATTTGAAGAATGCCGTGTCCTACTGGTATTGTGTTCACTGCGGGCAATGCGAGTGAAAAAAGAAAAAAGCTAACAAAACCCAAAAGACAGATAACAAAATGCATTGCGAATAGGAAAGGGAAAGATAAGGTTAAAAATGGAATAATTAGGATGATGAAAATGTCACAGACAGACTTGCAAAAAAGATAATAAGAGTGGGAGTCGGGGGGGTGCTAGAGGAAGAACATCTGATAAAGTAATGGTCCCACAGTTATAGGGAGGACAGAGATAAGATGGTTAGTTTTAAGGGAAGAAAAGGAAGGACCGAAATTAGAAGAATGATAAAAAGCCTTTGAAAGTGGAATAAGATGCATGCAGTTTTGGAACATCAACAACATTTGTCTTTCAGAGAATCGGTATGAAGAGCTGCGTACTGATGATTAGATATTACCTCAGAGTATCCAAAAGGGCAAGGATCCTCATGCTGCAAATGTGCTGTTAGGAAAACAGACCTGTAGAAAAAAAACAACAAAACAAACAGGTACTGCCCAACAAAACATTGAGCAGTCACTCCTGTTTAAAAACACCAACTGAGGAAAGTACTTTGGTTTACAACTTGTGAATGTAGGGGATGTAGGTCGCTTTTGAAAATTTTGCTGTAAGGTGGACACAAATCCAGGAGCAGAGACAGAGCGATGGAAATCAGAGTTGTGGGGTGGTGCAGAGGGAGACAGGACAGTGCAGGACACAGGAAAACTGAGTGATGACATGCACAGAAATGGGTCCCATTGAATGACCTAGCTAGTGAGGAATTCTGTTGTTTAAAAAAAAAAAAAGGAAAAAGGAACAATTTGGTATTGACACAGAAAAAGACATTTGCTTTTTGTTTAGTGGAGAAAAAAAACAGTAGACAGGTGAGGCATTCCATTGCTGGTTTGCACTGTGTTTAGATGGTGTTGATGTTTAGCGGGACTCTTATGAAGCTGCATAGTTTTGACACCAAGAGTTTTAATAGTAGGTTTGTAAAATGATGCAAGTGTGGAAAGATTTTGGATGTTAAATTGATATATAACAAATGAAGTAAGACATTCCAGAGCATTGTGGGATGTATGTAGCTGAATCGGTATTTTAGATAGTAGGGGGAGAGAGTGTATTCTTCAGTGTTTTCTTCTGGATAGTATCTTTTTCATTTATCATGTTGTTCTGCAAGGTCAAACAGAAATGAAATGTTAAAAGGATAACAGTTTGCTAGCAAGATTTTGCTGAGAAAGAGAGAATCTTTAACAGTCTACACTATCAAAATTAGTATGAACTCTCAATTTTTGCTTATGAAAGCTTGTGACTACATGTAGTAGTATTAAAAAGACTGGTCAGAATCAAACCTAGCAAAGGAGGCTAATATTAATTCAACATTATCTAATCTCACTCCAATTCAAGAGCGGACCAAGAAAATGGAGAATCGGGAAAGACGTGCTTAGGTCAGCTGACCAGAAAGTGATGGTAGTAGAGACTGTATGCGCTTTGTATATGGCTGATCATTAATGTTCTAGTCAGTACTCTTTTGTGTATTTTTGCTTACCTCATCTGGCTTTTGTGTTTTAGTTTTTGATAGCAAATTCTGCTTCAGCCAATGGGCTAGAATTTCCTGGCTTTGAAAAGCTTGAAACATACTTTAATCTCAGGATTATATTGGTGCTAGTTTAAAGAAAGACATGTAGAAGTGCGCAATAAGGCTGCTTTGCCTTTTAAAGATCATTCATAGGTGGCTCCTGGTTTCACAGTTTATACTTTTAAAATGATTCATAATACTCCTTTTGATAATACATGAATTAGTAGTTAAAATCAATGACCTTTGAGAGAAATCATTGTATGCCCATCAGCAGCTGACTAGACCACAGCCTTGCAACTATACCCCGCAAGAGAACCTCTGTGCTTGAGCAGAACTCAAAAGAAAGGATGTAATCAAATACCAGAAAGACATTTATGCCAATGCAAGCAAAACTGTGGCTTTCCATAGCTGCCCATTCCTCATTAGACTTCAGGACATTTGCCAGTATTATCCATGTTTCTGTGTAATTCCAGAACACCAAATGGCAGCAAGCATAGTGTTTCTGCCTGCAGAGCCCCACTAAAAATATCCTCAGTCAGTGCTGAGTATCTGGTCAGAACAGCTTGCTGAACTCTATCAATTAGCCAGATCTTAATCTATTTAATGTGTTTTATTAAGGCTATATAATGCTAATGTTTTAATCAAAATGTCAAGCAGTACTAAATCAAATTCATTAGGAAAGTCCAAGTCTATCACATCCATGTGGTTACCTTGATCAAACAAACCTGTAATCTCATCAAAAAGTGAAGTCAGGCCTGCTTGTCAAGACTTGTTTCCATAAAGCCATGTGGACTTGCTTTCATTATATTCCTACCCTTGCTTTCATTATATTCCTACCCTTTAGCTCCTTATTGATTGAATCACACGTAGCATGACTGCTTTAATTCACATAACATCACTGTTTTGTCTAGGATTACTAAGAATGCCAGGTCTATCCTTACCTATGTCATTCTGCTTGATTCTTGGAATAATGTGAGTTTTCCTTTGGCCCTTCGAATTTGTGGCTGTGGGGAGAGCTGTTAAAAATTAACATTAGAAGGCTGGAAGTCCCCTACTATTTTAGGATCTTTGGATACTCAAGTGCCACAGAGATTGCTGACTGAAAAATAGGAGTGCCCTATTCATCGTCCATAGGTGTCAATGGATAGAAAAATAATTCATCATCCTCATGTAATATTAATACATTATACCTTTTTTTCTTCACAAGTACAGGATAGAAATATTTACCATAAAAATTAGATCTTTTATGCATGCTCAGAGACTGCATTTCTTAATGAAGAAGCCTTGACAAGGTGGGATGTATCTGTACTAAACTGAGAACGTATTTTTGTAATAAGAACTCCATTTTGCACAGTGGGCCAAGTACAGGTGTAAATTAGCCCATGGATAGAGTTACGTTACAGCTTGAAGTGATCTGGTCTCATTGCTGTTGAAAGGGAAAGTCCTGCATCCACCTGAGCCCTTAGGTTTTTTGCCCCTTCAGCCATAAATTAATTTGCTAGGGAAGTCAGCAGTTTTTGGGTTAATGAGATGGATTAGCTCTGCGCAGGGTCAGACAAGGACCAGAGCCAGTGCAAAAACAGGCAGAGCTGTAGGTCTCACAGAAAGAGGAGGGTAGTCTCCCTTTTGTTAAACTTAGTTTGGCTCAGGCATACAATGTAACTTCATCGTGATGGTGGCCTATTCAGTTGTATTCTTAATATACGCCCTGCCCAGGAAGAGCTGCGTATCTCAGCGAAGAACTATCACAAGCCACCTAAACAGCAGTCAGGGGCATAAAATTTTGACTACTTTGTTACAGACTGTCCTGTGGCAGTAGAGCAATGTATTTCTTGTAGAGAGTTTTCCTGAGGCTGAAGTGGGACTCAACCTAGATCTGGTTGCTCTGAAAGCAGGGGTCTTTTTCTAACAGATTGTGGAGTACAGGCTGTAACAGAAGCCCCAGAAAGTTAAAGCCTCAGTGATTACTATATGCACAGCAGTTACTTGCTGTATAGCAAATATGCAAAACTCTGGGATGTCTAATCGAGATAATTTGAGTTCTAGTCAAGACAATGTGGGGCCTTGCCTGGGACACAAAAGTGGTCGAAGAGGCTGGGTAGATACTAGGGTAGTTAATATATGCCGTATATCCTGTCGCCAGAGATTTCTTACCAGCCTTTATTGTCATTCTCAGGCTGAATTTTTGGTCTTCTCTTTGCAGCCAGCTTGCATTGTGTTCCATGCACAGTTTTCTAGTTCTTCCTCTTAAGCCTTTTTCTTAACACTTCTTTTATAGATCACTAGATGTCACGTAGCTTACTTACCTCTTTCCCCTCTTACTCTTTTGGTAAGGATGAGACAAAACTGTCTGGCTTTCCCAGGTCCTGCTGTGAGCCAGGCTGTTTGAACTTCTAATGACCCAGGTTTGCAATCCGGCCTGTGTACATCCGATACCTCTAAAGGTGTAATGGTTTATTAAAATATTTTCAGTAACTGGCACAGATTGTCAGAAAACAAAGTTGTTATTTTCTTATCCTGAAGTTTCAATTTCTACCAAACATATGTCTGATTTTTGATCAATGTGTACCTTTTCTGATTTTTTTTCAAAATATTTTCATTGATGCTTTTTCCATTCTGAACATTTTGATCTTCTCTAGTAGCTGCAAAACAGCAGGAGCTGATGCCTTTTCGAAGTCAGTTGTTATTAGTTCTCAGAATAGCTTTCCAAAAAAGCTATGAAAATATGAAATCTCAACAGAAAGGTTAGTGGTTCTTGACCAAAGGTCTACCTATCCAGGTAATACATAGCCAGATCACCAAACTGACCAGTTGCCCTCCCAAACACATTAGCAAGTGATCACAGGTTTCCAAGTCATCATGGGTAAGCTTTCAGGTAAAGAACTTAAAGCCTTAGTTGAGCACGTTAGATAATCTACTGTATTTAAATCCCTTGAGAGAACAAGATCCTTTATTAAAGCAGAATCAGTAAGAGCTTTAGCAAATCAGGAAGACTGTAATTCACAGTGAATATTCTTTTTGTTGTCAACTTTGCTACAAATTTGACATTTTATGCCTTTTCCCATTATTACACTGAGTTTTTTGCAAATTATCAGTGGCATTTGAAGTGACAGCTAATGTATTCCAAATTGTTAGTTCATTTTACTAGATTCTGCACTAACAAAGGTCTCAATTAGGACTGGGCTACTTGTCTTGGTTGCTTTCAAACCCACACAGTCTTGCAAATTTGAAATATAATCTTTGAATTCATATTCCACTTATAGGAGACTATAAGAGCATAAGGAGTTAGAAAGAAAAAAAAGACATTGAATGAGTCTACACTTGCTCTATGGAGAAGTCATCAGCACAGTTTGCATTTTTGGGGGTTTTCTTCCAATACTCACAGAAAAGAGACTTCTTTTTAGCTGGGGAAATTTCAGCTGCCCTTCAATATCCTTCAGTTTAAATTATAGGGTAAAAAGGTCCATTCACTCAACCTAGTTGGATGAATCATAGGAACCAAAAATATAATGTGTCAGTTCGCAAAACATCAGATATCACATCCTTGGTCTCTGTGAAAAAAAATCTTCATAGAAAAGTCTAGACCTGCTGTAACCTTGGTCCAAAAGCAAGTGACTGGCAATTCATGTAGATGGCCTTAAATTTAGTGTAGATATTTGCATAAAAGAAGAGTTGGGAAGATGAAGGCAGGGAGAAAGAAAAGGAGAAGAGCAAAGGGAAAATGGAGCCCACATTCCAGTATTTCAATTCTTCTGTCATTAAGAGCATTCAGTTTTATGTCTGCATCTTTCATTTTTAACAATTGAGATGTTCTGTAAATATGTTGCTATTGACCAGAAAGACCAATATGCTTGTCTCTTCTAGACTAAACAATACTTTATAATAAATAACCTCATCGGAAAGCTCCGGGGAAGAAATGCTACCTGCAGTCTGACTTTCAACCCTGTTATGAAGTCTATGAGGAGAAGCTAGCTAATACTCTATAGCATCATCCCCCCAAACTGTTGTCCAAACCAGGGCCACATCCCGACTGCAGCCATGCCTTGGTCCTTCATTGCTGAAGGACTGCAAACCACCTAATCAGCTGTCTAAGGATTACGTCAGGCTGAGCTGGTCCATGGGTGAATTTGATCACTGCAATGGCTCTTATGCCTTCCTTTCCCCCTCCCTCCATCATGCCTTTTTTCACCTTTAATCTTAATTTAAGAACAAATTGAAGGCAGATCAGACCATTATGTCTCCTCTGCAAGTATCCTACGAAATATTCCATCCTAGTCTCGACGCTTCATTGAAAGGAAGTCTGGCAAAAATGTTAGCAGTGAAAATCCAATCAGTCCTAGAAGTTAAAAAAATGTTTATTGATGCCAGGAATGACAGCTGTATTATTCCTCAGCCCTTGTTCTGTCTCTCAGTCAGGGATTTTCTTTATGCCAACGTGATATATCAAATAGGAATTCGGTATGTTGTGCCTGTATCGGATTGAATTGAGTTGTCTCAGGGGCTTTGAATCCTTGCTGTCCCATCCTCATGCTTCAGGTAGCGGATATTTGCAGAATACTTTTCCAGCTAGGAAGTTAGTGCTGTGCTGATCTGCAACACAATGATGAACATAAAGCCTGTCCCTCTGCAATTTGTGTGCTGTGTGTAATCCTATAAATGGCCATTTCTCCGGGCAACAAAGGAAATGAGAATGCCCACTATCCACCTCAGGCCAGATTTGGGCTTAACTTTTCAGTGTGTAATCACTATATTTTATTTTGGGTGACAGGAATAATTTGTTTTCCAGTTCAGAAGCTCAGAACAGTGTTAAAATATTTGTAAATATATTGTAATATATGTCTAAATATAAATTAAAATAGGAATTATTTGCTTTGAAAACATAAAAAATATTTTTTTAAAATGTCGCTTGCATTTTATTTGTACTAGAACCATCTTCTAAACCTGGCATACTTATTCAGTCTTCTTGTTGACTCAAACTAGCCCAAAATATCTGTCACTGACCTCCACTCCTGTCCTTTATAAAGGATTTGCCAGTGACTCAGTTCTGTTCAACTTCAGCTTCACTTTTTTCATTTAGAAAACCCAGAGAACTCAGATTTATTATATTTTGAGGGACAGTCTGCAGCTCAGTTGTGCCAGGCTCCCTGTTCCACTGTAATCCAAAATAAGGCATCTCAAGCAAGAGATGACCAGAGAAATTATCTTCTAAGGAAAAACAAAGTAAAAGCCAGGATGCCCTGATTCCTCATCTCATCACACCAGTGGCTGTTTCCATTTTTTCTTTCTGAGCAGGGCCTGAAATTTCTGCTGTGGGAAGGGTTATGTATTCTCACCTCACCTGCTTATGGCAATCGTGTTGTTTCTGTTGCCATAGCTTCTGATCAGCCTATCACATATACCATGTATCTCTAGACGACACGAGTGAGTGAGGGAAATGTGGTCCATTGGTTTTGCTGCAGGACTGAATCTGAACATGAGGAAGGGTCTGTCTGAAGTGACATTTAGGGATGAGCCCAAGATCCTCTCAGTCTGAGTAGCAGGAGGGAGAAGCAGAGCCCAGGAAGCAGAAGCAGGGGGCTGTGGCACAGGTCCCGGGGGATGCAGCTGCCCCGCAGAACTGAAGCACAGGGAAAGTCCCATGTTCTTGGCAGGAAAGGGACAGAGATGGCCACCAAGCTCCACCTCTGATGTGCATCAGGTTCTCAGGCTTGAGCAGGAGCTATGGCCACGTGGTTGGGCTGGGGGAATGCAGTCAGTGGGTTAGCAAGTCTGTGTGTGAGGGGGAGCTTAATATTGGCCTGAGTATCAGTGAAAGTCTGTCCTAACCTTGTCCAGTTTGATGCCTTTGTCAGTGGAGAATTAAATGCAGCTGTCCTATGGCTCAAGCTTTGTGTGATGACCATCGAACCAAATGAGTTTCCCAAGAAGCTGCAGGAGGAATTTTCTGAAATATCTGGTAGAGACCATGCTCCCACATTGCAAATTCAAGTCTCTCTCAGGCAGACCCACTGCCTTCTAGGTGGGATATATCAGACCAATATGCTTGCTTATCCAATCTGTGTCATAAAGCCATGCTTTGTTGCCCAAATCAAAGAAAAGAATTGAAAAAATCTTTCTGTTGTTCTACTGAGTGACTAGCAAGTAACTGCATAGCCCGCTCATGTATACACATCATGCTCATCTCTATCCACAAGGAAAATCACATTTAATCTTTGGCTCTAGTGTTAGGAAAGTGTTCGAAATGATAAATCATATGGAGCATTTTGATAGTTTCTTCCTAATAGAATTCAGTTTTCTGTATTTTTGAGAATAATTTTCTCATTTCTGTAAAGTAAATCAAACTATAAATCCTGATCTGAAGTATAACACTAAGAATCTGGCAGTTATTAAATAACATGCACCCAAACCTAAGTACGCTACCTTTCACTCATTTGTCACATATTTTAGTCATCTGTTTCAGCCGTTGACAGGTTTGAAGGTGAATAGGTGGAACAGATACAAATACTAATTTATTCGGTATTCAAGTTGGTGTACTGGTGCCTGGACTGCAGGAGTTTGGGTGATGCATCAAAGGCTCCTTATTCGTGTCCTCCAGACAGTACAGATTCTGACCTTTTCCTTATGAGCCCAGCATTCCTTGAAAAATCAGTGGGAACAGGTATAAACCTTCCATTCTTGGGTAACATGAACACAGCATCCCAGCCCTGCTTTGCGTCTGCCATGTGCTTACAGATCAGTTGTAAACCCGAAGTTCTCACTCGTTTTGAACATTAAGATCCCCAGACGTTTTATGGATTGTGTGCCTTCTGAAATGTTCAGCTTTGATCAGGTGCATGTGCACTTCCTATTCATTGCTCAGCAATACAACCTATGGAGGATGATTGGCATTCATACTAGAAATGCATTATGCTTTCCTACCAGTATGAATTATTGCTTTCATCTCTGAATTTACATACGTTGATGCTTGTGCAGATTCTAGACACCTTTGGAAGGAAATGCATTTCGAGTGACTGATAGAAGGTTTCTAGTTCTCAGCAGTCTGTTCTTTAAAATATATCACATAACTGACTGACTTAGTATTTTGATCGCTGCATTTAGTTTAGGCTCACCAAAAATGATTCTATCAAGGTGGGTTTGTCTTTGCTTTCCAGAGATTTGTGCTAAAATTCAATCTGTGCTGCATCCTTAGGACAAAAACCTCAACATTTTAAGGTTTTTCTATTCTGATGTTACTGATGCCACTATGCTTATTTAGAAGAAAAAAAGACTCAAGTTCCTTATGATTCCCTCTGTGCTCACATAGTTAGGATTTGACTCTTCCAGAAATTATTTCATTTCAGTGTTAGGTTGCACATTTTTCTGTCTCTATGGTTTGTTCTGACTCTCTTACACTAAAGGACACTGCAGATGCAGACGGTGGCTGTGGTGTACACCCATGACAGGACCCAACATGTCAGCGTTTACCTATTCATGACTCTGGGACTTGTGGAAGCTGAAGGAAGTATTCTACATCTTCACCAACTCATATTCTTCATCTGCCCTGTATGATTCAAGGAGGTCTTCCCCCTCCCTTTATTTTACAGTTTCTGGGGTGAATACATAAAAGCTTGAACTCTGGATATACGTTGTATTTGACAGGCTAATTGACCCATTTTAATTAATTCTTCTTAGCTCACACATAAGAGATCACCTCTCCCATAAGTGGTTTTTAAGGAATCCAGTCAGTAATCTTTTTAAGCAGCTATTTTGTTCTAGATTTCTCTTGGGCATTTTCTCACACAACCTCCACACTAGACTCATCCAGCAAGGAAATCCTCTAAGACTGTTCACTGAGCTTTGGGAGAACCCTACCTCACAAAATCGTTCCTGGAAGAGATGGGTCATTATAATTTATTCAGATGCTCTTTTACCTCAGGAAAGTTAGCTGAATTAAACTGACCTCCACTTGCTTTTGAAGTTTTTCCAACTCCTAGGAACAATTACACATGAAATATCGGGAGATAGGTAAGGCCCTATATCACAATCTTTCTGATACTACATTAAAGTAACTTCTGAGTACAAAACACCATATTTACAACCCCTTGCTATCATGCTGAGATAAAAATATTACTTGTATTAATTTTAAATAAGCTTTGACAACATAAGTTATGAAAACATACTGAGTCTCAATTTTTGCCTGGCATAACTCACGGGTATGGTATTCATGAAACAAGATGCTCTTGTGCTTTTTTCTGGCTGCATTACAAATGTTTTTTGAAACATCTTGTTTGGGCCTCACTTTCTTCTTTTGCCACGCAACCTGCTCTGTCTGAAAAGTAGAATGATACTCGTATGGTAGTAATGTAATAGCAGAAGCAGTAAAATCTCTGTTCTCACTGCCTTATTAGAAGCAGAGGCTGATAAACTGATAGCATGTGAGAGATGTAGTTGCGTCAATGAACAGGACAGGCTGGATTTTAGAATAATATATAATGGAGGCCAGCAAGACTTAAACAGAACCTGGATGGGAGACTTGGGAGAAAGCCGACTCAGCATAGATACTGATGTTAGAAGGAGGGCATAGGTTTTCAACCTTGGTTTGGGAAGAGAAGAGGGAGTAATAGAGAAAGCGGGGGAAAAACAGGGGGGGAAAACCAAAATCAGCTTTCTGTTTTGGCCATACTGATTTTAAGTTGACAGCTAGCTAGCCCCAAAATTATGTCAGACAAAAGCTGAGATGTTAGTTTGGACAGGAGACTGACACCAGTCAGTACCGTGTTTGTCAGTATAGCAATGATAGTTGAATCTGTGTTTGTGGATGAAATTACAGGGGGCCTGCAGAGACAAGAAAAAGTTTTAGGGCCAAGGCTATGGAACCACCGCAAAACATTTCAGACATAAGAGCCACATTGGAGGGATTGGAAATTTTATGTCATCCTAACCAAATGTGGCTGATGCAGAAGATACCGTGCCATCCTTGGAGACAGCATATGCCATGCTGTATTTGAAGAGAGAGCTCCATTCAGTGGACAGTCGGCAAGATGAATGGATCTCTGTCCTTCCCTGTGGTGAGTGCAGAGGAGTCCCTAGCACATCTGTGGGCCAACAAACTTAGCACAGGTCATGACATTTTTGTATTAATTGTGGGAGTGGCACCAGGCCAACCACCTGAGTTTTTAATCAATCTTCTCCTTACTTTACAAAGAGAAACAAAAAAACCCAGACTACTGCTCTGAGGGTCTCTGAGTTGAGTAATGGATGACTGCTCAGTTGGGCTTTGTGTTATGAGAGTAGGGCAGTCTCGGCCTGACTTAATATGGCCTTACACCAGCCATCTCTCCCTTGCCTCATGCTCCATGCCTTGTATCAGATCTTGCGAGGTCACAAGCATAACTCGAATCAACATGCTGAAACTATTTGCTTTGTGGCTGCGTCAGTTTTCTGACAGATCAGCTTCTTCACTCAGCTCAACCCGCAGTTGCACAATCTCTAGATCTTAGAGCTAATGCAAGGCAGGTAGCAGGAGTGCCTGGCTGGGACAGGGGAGATAGCCCCTTTCAGCAGCCACCAGGCAAAGTGCAACAAAAAGCAGCGCTGGAGCCTGTCTCCCTGTCGCTAGGGCAGAGTAAAAACATTCTTGTGAAGATGGAGCAGGCTGTGCTTTAAACCGCCCCCCCCCCAACACCACTCAATAGTCAAGGGTGGAAGGGACCTCTAGAGAGCATCTAGTCCCACCCCCTGCTCAGTTACCAGAGTAGAAAACGCCAGTTTTCTGTTGCGTTTACATGTATTACTGGTAAATCTATTAACTGCCTTGTCTTTGATGGGTTTTGCCTTTCTGCGCATTCCTTCTCGTCTTCTATTAAGCAAATGCTGTTTAGAATCCCTACCATAGGCCCAGTTTACACTGAGGTCTGCATGTAGACATTTTTTGGATACAAAGTGTGAGCAATCACTTTTAACCTCTGAAATTAACAGATGCTCTCAGCGGTACTTATTCTCCACCTTTAGCTCAGTTTTTACAATAAACCAAAAAAGCCAAGTGCTCAGAGCGGGGTACAGTTCTCAACTTTAAGACCAGTTAGTAGGTGGAAGGTGGGAAGGATCTGCTAGTGTGACCTGGGGGATAATAGATGAGAGTATTTTGACACTGCGTCTTTTTCTAATGTACTGTGCCTGCCTCCTCTCACCTTGATTATAAAGTTTAAAAAAATCCAATTCTTCACCACCTACACACATGCTATTAAAATCATGATGTGTATTAACAAAAAATCTTTCCCAGCTGGATGGGAAATTGCTGATAGTATTGCTAACAACAGAAGCCAGCTCTTCATTGTGCAGCCATCCACCGTGATGCCATAAAACCAAAGCCTGCCAGGTTTTACAGTTTTAGAAATTGTTAGTTTCTCATCCACTCCTCCATCTTTCCTTCTGTTTTTTTGTTTCGCCTCCTCTCTCCCGGGATAAATATAAACTGCCAAGATCATGGGAAGCAGTGACAAAGCATGACGGAGAGGTGACCAAGTACTCTTTCACGTGTTCTATTATTTTTGGGGACGAGGTGGGAAGGAGCAAGAAGGACAGCGCAGGCAAACCTGTGTTCTGGCTCTGAGCTCAAGAGTGACTGAAATTACTGATGCTCCCTGCTGACACTCCCTCCCTGGCAAGCAGGGATGGATGTGGATGAGTCTCAGGGCTAAGCTATTTTTAAGAGAGTCACAAACTCTGTTTAACAAGGAGCAGTTCTGAAGCAAGTCCCTAGGCCCACAGTATCTTTCAAATTTCGGGAAACTCAGATGTAATGTCAAACTTCACAGCCCTCCTGCTCTCATAAGGCACCATGTGACAGCTCCGGTCATGCGTTTAGGCCGGGGTTAGAAGGTGACGTCACACGTTAGGGCCCCTTGCCAGTCTGAAGTAGCTATGCTTTATCTGTGGAAAAGATACTGGCTTACTTTACTACTTCTTAGTAACTTAGTCACTCACTAATTTCTATTATTTTTCTCTGAGATTTTTTCAAGATTTGCAATAGAAAATGTTGGACAAGGGAAACAGAATTACAAAGCTGGTCTCTAGGAGGAGAGATTTTCTCTGGAATTCAGCCCAGCAACAGCTACTGCTACTTCAGTGTACTTTTTTGGGTAGAATTCAAATGCTGAATATCACATACCTACTTGTGCTGGCATTTAACAGCTGTCGTCCTGAATGGCTTGGTCTATGCTGGAAGGATTGCTCTGTTCTTAGTAGTCCTTATTTCTGCTGCTGCCTTTGAGACACTATGAAACAAGAATGATTGACACATGTATCGAAGTACAGGCTCTAGGTAAATTGTAGGCAATTAATTCCCATACCAAAAAGAAAGGTGTTGAAAAACATAGAGTTATAAATAGAAAACACTTATCTTGGTCAAAACAGAACCCACAGCTGCAAACAAAAGTAATTCTGTTGCTGCTGTCTCTGAGCCCAAAGGGGACTAAAGCAAGTAATTAATGAGGCTTCTCCTTGTGTCTGGGTATTGCAGGTCCTTTTCAGCAGCTACTGAATATTTCCTCTGCTTTCCTTTAGCTTACCCCAGCACCTTAACACGAAATAACAATTTACACTTAGTAATTAAGATCTGTCTTGCAAGCATAACAGACTGTCATCTTCTGCACAGCTGTGGGACCTGTATCACACCTCCTCAAGAGAAGCTGAGCTGAAACATGTGAGGTGAGTCACTATCTAGGCCAACAGAGCTGGGGCTGGAGAATGAAATACCTCCATCAACCTTTACGGCATGTACTCACTTCAAAACAGGTGGGGCTGCAGCACGGGTCTTTTGTTTTAACATACGTTGAACTGAGAAAGAAAGCAAGCCACCAGAGAGTTGTGTCTCAGGGCCGCAGGAGCTCCGTGGGGAATTCAAAGGACACCCAGAGCAAGCATGAGGCAGCACATGGCCGTTCTCTAGAAGGATCTAGCCCTGACTAGGGGGACTGCTCCACTTTGTGACTTGCCTTGGAAATCAGGGCAAGCGGCTCTTAGGCTGGATGGCCTTTAACAGTGTAGATGTAGCTGTGTTAACTGGGTATTTCTCCAGTAACCGCCATCAGTGAAAGAGTTAACAAGTTTCCAAGAGCTGAAGTCAACCAGAGCTGAGTTATAATTTGTTTCCAGGGTCAGGTTTGCTTTGGGCTGTTGCTGTTAAATGTGTTTCAGAATGAGAAGCCAATGGTTTGTGTTTAGCTTGTATTCAGAAGGTTTTTTCTGCAATGACAAATGTAACAAACTAATTTTAAAATAACTAAAGATAAGAACTTCACCTTTATATATACAGTGTCTATCCTTACCTGTAAGGTCTCTTGGTTATGTTTTAACTTTAAACTTCTTTAACATATTTGTCCTTTGCGATTTTTTATTTCCGCTGCTGTCCCGTTCTGTTTCCTGGCAAGGTGGCGGCCCGTGCTGACCTCCACCCTAATCTAAAACTGGAGTGGATATCTCGATATCAGATAGCAGCTACTGCTGTATAAATGGAAGTACAGAGACAGTTGTTGCTGTTTACTCACAGTTACAGGTATCAGGGGCCCATAGGCTTTATCTTCAGATAAATCGGTGTCTTCTGGTGTGGCTCCTCACTTTTGGTTTGGTCTGCACTCCTTCTGAGGGGACACCTATCTGAAATGTTGAAGTCATATCACTGGTGCTGGTTCAGCCAGGTATCACACATCACCTGTGCACCTTTGCAAATGGTCTGACTTGGTCTTTGCTGTGAAGTCACCTTACCATTACCAGGCCAGTCTTGGGAGGTGCAAGGATCATCCCAGGGCCTGGTCTGAGTCTGGAAAGTGTGGGCTTCCTGACAGTAATTCAGAGGCTTGTAGCCAGAGCTCTCTTTCCTTTCTTAATACTTTTGCATCCTTGTCCCCAGTCCAGAAATTTATTGCGTAGCTGCGGTTCTCTCTCTCTAAAGTCTGTATGTGCGTTCCCTTTGCCTTTCAATGGGCACAGTCACAACAACAACATATTATTAGTTAGGTGTTGTTCTGTTCATAAATAAAGCAAATGAACACGGCATGTGAAGCCACAAGTAAACAAAACTGTAATTCCTGCAAATGTGGCTAATTAGAAATGGCTGGTTCCATTTTCCCTCATGGAGGGAACCAAGGTCCTACTCCTCTAAGCTCCATAGTTGGGAAACTTACTCATATCAGCATTAAGAAAACCTTACACCGAGTGTTGGGGTTTTTTTTTACAAACAAAATGGGCCCAGATTTGCTGATTCTTGCGTTCTTTCATCTCATTTCTACCATTTGGCTTAGGTATTTTTTGAACTGTGCCAACCAAAACATGCTTTGATGCTCTCCAGCTACCTTACTTGCTGAAAGTCATGACACCTATTAATCCAAATATCCATTTGATACAGCATTTTGTGCATTTGTGCCAGCCACATCTAGCAATTCCCCCTTGACTATGATCTCATTAACCCTATGACTCTTTTCTGTGATCTCTCCATTTCTCTGTACTCATGTTTATTCATCCCTTCCTTTATATTTATCGGAGTTGAACTTCAATTTATTGATTTCAGCTCATTCCTCTAGCTCACACTTTGTGTACTCCCACCCTCTGGAGTTATGTACGTGCTTCCATCTTTCTATCCTGAAAGGTATGGTTAGGCTCTGCGCAGTCTGTTCTGAAGTTGAGAGGGGCTGCTCGGGCGTGACAGGAGAGCTGCTTGCTTAATCCTCCACCAATAACGCTTATCCTGGGTGTCTGGCTATTTTTCACCATGCTTTGTACAAGGCAGACATATCATCAGTTTTGCACCCCACTTGACATTCTTGTAGCAGACAGTCTGTTGTCACCTTCCAAAGAAACCGCTTTTCATGTTTCCTTGTCATTCAACCTGGAGATAAGAGAGGACTCGTAGAGTACAAAGTCATATAGCGTGCAACTGAGAGCAGAAACCAGTAGGAGATATAGAGTTCAAACCCTTGCTCCACACCTTCTCAGGAGAAATGGACCAAACTGTGTTCTTGTGTGGCCTCTCCTGAGAATATGGCTTTTTGTCCTCCTCCAGTAGCAAGACCACGGTGAGGTTCATGAACTTTGCAGTATCTCTGTGTTAGCAGATCTGATCCATGTTATCCATGCTACACCTGGCTCATGTTTCTAGCTCCTAGCAGGGATACTAACAAAGTCCTTGTTCTAGCTATGCAGTTTTTAAGCACTGGATCCCATGATGTTTATAGTCCCCAAACCAGGACACAGGGAACAAATACCTTTTACTGTAGCAATGCCAATGTACTGACCATGGCTAGTCTTTCAAACAGAGCTCCATAACCTCTTCAGAGAGTATCTGACATGGCATGGCATTAGTTAGATTTACACCATTCTACACCTTTTCTAATGCCCTTGCTAGTTGCCTGAAAGTGTCTTATAGAGAAGGCCAGGGAAAGATCTCCCATGCTGGCTGGAACAAGTAAGGGTGCATGAACAATGCCACCTCCCAGCATCAGAGCTCAGGCAGGCAAGTGGCATCATAGGCAGCAAGGAGGAAAGAAGTATGCATTTTTGGGCAATAGCCTTCTTGATGAATTTGGAAGAGGGAGTCTGTTCACAGCTCCAACAATTTTTCCACCTCCAACAAACTGCCGACTACCATCTGACAGCAAAATAAGCCAAGATTATGTGCATCACCTCTACTAGCTACTGTAATAGCAAAACATCTGCATAGCTGTGCTTTTGAGCCCCTCTGGAATATTGAAGTTTAAGATTCAAAATCTTCTTATGGAAGAGGATATGGTGTAATCCACTTTTTATTCAGTGGCTTTCGTAGATTTGTAGGTTGAGAAAACATCCTTAGAACAGTCGTGTAGTTTAAAATGACTGTATGTGTTGGCTGCAAAGCTCTGCCTGGCGTGACACACTTCCCTGCATTTGGCACACACTGGAAGAGCTGAGTTTGAGAAGTACCATTCAGATTTCAGTAATCCTCATATAAGGACATCTCAGGGAACTATACAAAAAGCTACTGTGGAGTATTTTTTTGTCCACTAGGCTTGTTACCCTGTCAAAGAATATAATTAAGCTCGTTTGCCAGATGCATTATAAGCCCCAGTTGCCTCCTATTTATCACCTTATTTTGCTGTAGCTGCTTACACAACAACTACTTTATTAATTCCTCTACATATTTGTTAGCTATTGATGTAGTGTTCTTTGTGTTCTAGTTCCCTGTCCTCCATCACCTGTATAGAGAGGAAGTAATCTCTTTTCTTGGAAGGAAAAGTTGTTCTATACTCCTTCCCAACAGATAATGTTTAAGGTCACACCTCCCTTTCAGGAATGCTCACAAGTAATCACCAGCAGTTATGATTATTCAGCTGGTTTCCCAGCCTATATTTTGTTGAGCTACATTGAGTAATAGTCTATATTCAAGTTTTCTGTGTCTTCATCTTGAAATGATTGCTTCATAGATTTTTTTTGGTGATGTCTTGTTGCTTCCTAGCTGCTATTAGGTAAGGCTTTCTAAAGGTATTCTCCTTTTCAGTGGAAAGTAGTTAAATGTTTCAAATCTTCATACAAATACAGTAAAACAAAATACTCTGCATGTCTTTCCTGTAGTAACTGAAGGGTCTCCAATTGCTTTACTAACATGACATAGCATGGTCTCAACAGCCACTCTCTAAGAAGAGAATATCATTATTGCTATCTCTTAGAAGCAATAATGAGGCACAGAAAGGGTGTAGGATTGTTCTGAGTTCACGGAGTTCATTGAATGCTGCAAGCTGTGACTGAAATTTGGAAGACCTGCCTTAGAGTGGCCACACTGGTGTATATAGTACAGAAGCCCCCAGAGTCAGCTTTCTCAGCTCTGTCAGACACTGAAAACTGGTGAGATCCTGTGGAGTGCTAGAAATCCCTCCAACCCATGCCACAGGCCAGTGTCGTGCTTTGGTGGAGCTATACAGCAGCAGAGGCTGTACAACAGTTGTCTTATGTCAATTAAAGTGGGAAACTTGGGTTGTTCTAGTCTAGTTTCTTCTGTTTGAGAGCTCAGACCTGCTGTTAGCAGATAACATCTATTAGCCTGCTGTTGTGGAGAGGATTCATCACAGTTACAAGCTCCTACCCAGTTTTCCTTTGTCCCTACTTAAGACCACCTGAGTGATGGCACTTCTATCTAGGTATCTATGTCTACATCTAATTGTTTGTTTTGCACAACAAAATATGAATATGAGGATCTGCCCTCCAGCTTCACGAACATGAAGGAGGTTTTGAAACACTTTCTTAACCAATCTTCTGGCTTGTGATCCCGCTCAATGGAGTTCTCACTTTCCTGAGATGCTTTTGCTTCTTGCAGTAGTCAGATACACACTTTGGGTGAAATGCTCCCCAAATTTCTCCTAGTTTTTGCCACTTGAAGGAAAAAAGGTGGGTCTGGCAGTCTCCCCCACCTTATGGATGCACCCTATAGCCTGATCTCCTAAAATAATTTTCCAGAGAGAATTCTGCCAGGAGATAAGATGGAGGGGACTCTAGAGGTAGTGAAGACACTGTCACCTAGGACAATAGACTCTTAGGGGTAGCAAAATCGTATTTTTTCAGCCAGCTTTGCATAATCAACGGAAAGCCAAGTTACATGGTGTTGCTGAAAGGGGAGCCCAGGTCTTTGGAATTGGTAGGGGACAGCAAGTCTTGGAGGTAGAAGTAGCCACCCTCTCTTCTCAGCAGCAACAAACTCATCTCTCCAGGGGTTTCTCCTAGTTCTTCCATACAGGCCTATCCTTTTTCCTCCCTCCTTTTCCCAAGACCCTGAACCCTGGAATAGTAAAATTCAGTTTTGCCAAAGTCACTGGAGCACGGAGCCATTCCTGACCTATAACCTCTCTGGGCAGTTCACGTTTTCCATGCTCCAGCGTCTGTGGTAAAAGCTTCCTTTCTTAAAGAAAAAGGAAGTTTCTATTAAATATGCTTCCAGGCCCAGAATGCAGAGGGTGAATAAACATTCAAAATCTGTATTCTTAAATGTCATGAATTTTAAAGACAATTTTGTGTTTTGAGACCTGACGCATGCTTTTTTATCATTTAGAGTTGGCATCTGGGGAAGTCTTAAATCCTGTTTACATTACAAACACAGTACAGTGCTCCCATTCCCACTCCCCCACGCCCGTGACCGGTTATAATGCGTTTTTAAAAAGTGTCAAGGAGAAATGGGATCTTCTTTACTTCTGGTAATGAGGTAGCAGGAGCTCCTCTAAAATTACCGTGTGTGCCTTCTAGAAAAATTCAGCTTCACAGGTGAAATCGGGCCCTGACAGAAGGGGATGCTGACTTGGAGGAACTGCAAGCAGGATAAACAGCTCAGCGCTGCCCTTGATCCTGCAGTGATACAGGTGGTCAAGTGCGAGACGCTTCGGCGACGCGATGGGAGAGGAAGCTGGCTCTCTGCCCGCACGCAGCAGCAGCTGAGATATTAATCCCATGCTGTGGCGAGTGCTGAGTTCTCTCAAAATGAAAATAAGGTGGTTGTAAAGGGCAGTGGAGACGCGGGGTTAACTGTGACATCCTGCAGAAGAAGATAATATTGAAGTGTCAGCAAACGCTTTCACACACCCCTGTCATTTCATCTTTGTGTTCGACACAATGGCCGGCAAGGGAGCACAGCACTTAAGGCGCAGAAGGGAGAGAAAGCAGGGGCAGAGGTGGCTAAAAGGCTCGGAAGTCAGAGAAGAGAAGGAAAAACATTTCCATGTTTCTCGCAGAAACTTGAGCGATAATCCTGGAACATGGACACAGCTGCAGTCACCAAAAAAGATGCAAACCCAAGAACAAAATCCCCCTGGGTTTAGGAAACAGTGAGGAGCTGGGCTAAAGCCCAGACGCATTTCAGAATAAATTCAGTGTTTCAAAAGCAATGATGTGAAAGGCACATGAGCCACAGTAATAAAATGTGATATGAGCCGTTACTGTAAACAGGGAGGAATAATTGACAGGGAACTGAAACAGATCCACAGAGCATGCACAGCCCAGGGCTCTGCAAACCTATGGCTGAATGAGAGGAAGAGGAGTGGCATGGGGAGAAGTCAGACTAACAAATCACAGGTAAAAAATAAATAAATCACACAATGGCCCTTGATCCCTGAGACCAAAAATTCAGCTGGAATCACTAAATAGTCTCAGCAGAAAGAACAGTCGGCATGTAGAAATAACAGAGTCAGTCTCCTCCCAAAATAAAGAAAACCTTTTGGGCTGAAGGAGAGAGTCGAAGTTCATGAAACGGTTAGCCAGTTTCTTTCATCCTTTAGACACGCATGCTATCACAAACCTGTAGCTTAGTCCATGGGAGAAGGTGGCCAGTTGTGGCGTGGAGGGGAGAAAACCCGTGGCTGGGGTCTGAGCTCTTTGGGAAACAGCCCGGTGTGCTGGTGGAGCAGCCGAGGAGCCATGATAAACAGCACAGGGTGCAGAAAGCTGCAGCTGAGCAAAGGCTCTACAGATTATCTGGCAGGTTACCGCATCCTCCTGACACCTACCATAGACACATGCATCTATACACACAGACACCTATGTATGCATGTATGTATATGTTTACGGACTTCAAAACCACATGAGAATACCTAGAGGTGGTGCTTCTAAACCTGCGAACAGTTTGGCAGCAGAAAGCTGTTCCAACAGAGAAGGGAGGCATCCTCAGCGTTGTTGTTTCACAGTCCAGCACAGTGATGCTGCACGGCCTCTTTCATGGAAACTGTATCGCAAAACTACTCAGTGAGTTAAATAATACAGGCACCACTTTAAATAATAAATAGTGTACAAAAAAAGGATGTTAAGAGGCTACAGTTAAGGAAAACCAGTGATTTATCAGCTGAGATCAGAAAAAGGTTGAGGGGGAGATGGGCACTTGTGAGTGACCCACGAGAAGAGAGGGTGCGTGAAACTGCAAGCTGACACTAGGTAAGGAGAAAACCTTCTAGTGGGAAGAGGGATCAGATTTTTGCTTTGTACCCCACAGCACGTGGGGAGGCAGCTGCAGCGAGGGGACATAGTCATGCTACCTGAGGTGCACACAGGTGGTTAGCAGCAATCTGTGCTCACAGGCATCAGAAAAACTAGGAGATTTTTACTGCTGCCGTTCCCTACAGCCACAGGCAAGCTCATACAGGTGAGTGATGATGGTATCACTTATTCCCATCCCATACGTATTTGTGACGTTTTCTCCCTCTGCTGCTGCTAAAGCACCTATTGCTGACATTTCTCAAGCAGTCTCTGCAGAGGGGACTTGCAACCATTTCCGTGCACCTTGCAAGCCACACAATTTACGCCTTAACTGGGATGTAGATTTTTCAGTGCTGCTTCTGAATAACTAAAATATCTTTTCATACATGTGAAGAGAAGTGTGTCATCCTTTGATCATCTCTACTTTGCCAGTAACCATCCCCTACCTAATATATCAATGGCTATTGCAATGTCATTTCCTTTTATCCAGTGAATATTAGAAAAGATGGGCAGACAAAGAACAAGAATTGAAATGAAATTCTGAAGATAAATGCAAACTCCTGCCATTACAGCGTATTCATGCCGTGTCATAGCCAACTGAAAATGGCTGGGCACGCATGCTTCAGTCATTCTCCTTTCCTGCCTGCAACACTTTGCTCAGAAAATCATAGTAGAGGAAAGCAAAATGAAATCATCGATGTCCAGAGAAAAAAGAGTAGAGAAAAAGACTTCTTGCCTCACTAAACCTTGGGATTTGACAGTTGTGGTGCTTGATTCTCTAAAGAGTTCAGTGAGAGGTAAGAGCTCTCATCAACTTAAAGAGTACTTAGAGTTATGTAGACCCAACCCTGTATGTTTTGACAGATGTTTTGATTTGCTTTGCTGAAATATGCAGGACAGGTAGGTAGATCTCTCCTGTATGCTGTCTCACTCTGTATGCCTTAATTTTGTGGGCATCTTAGAAAAATCTATCATGGCACATCTAAGCCAGTCTCCACTTCACATTGGGGGAAACAGCTCTGTGAATCTGTTCAGAGCCCCGTCAAAGATAGAAGAAGTCCCCATAGCCTTCAACAGGCTTTGGATCAGATTCTGCAGAATATGCCCAACACTGATTTTGCATTAAAAGCAGACACTTCTATATGCTAAGATCCAGTATTTTCAGAGTGTCAGCTATACAAGAAAGAATGTACTCATGGCATTTCCATTTCCTTCCAATGACATACAAAGAGGCATTGTAGTACATACATGCATTTTATTCAGGCTACCCGTTTAAGTGAGGAAAAAAAAGAGAATGAGCAAGACTGTCCTTCCCGTATCATTCTCAACCACTATGCGATTAGGAACAGAAGTTCCGTCACTTTAACAGCAGATGTGAGAGTCTGGCACCCTTACAACGTTGGATGACCGTCTGTGATGACTTGATGGAAAAAAAAGCTTTCCCTGTTAAGCAACTTCCTTGTAAGAAAAAGACATGCCAATGGTACAATTTTTATCACAGTTTGATAACCCTAAATATTCGTCTCCGTTAGTCTCCTGAATGCTACAGTGTGAGCATCTGTAGGTGACTCAAACCTGCAAACTAAAATCCATTTAAATTTGGATTAGGTGAGCGCTTTTGACGAGACATTCCTGGTTGTCCCCCATCTCCTGCTTTGGCTTGCGGAGTAGAGCAGCCTGGGAGCACACAGACAGACTCCTTTCAGGTGAAATGGAAGCCAAAGTCATGCTCCAGAAACACTCCTAACACACTCCAGCTGCTAACAGTGATGCAGTCCGTGGGTCCAAACCAGAGCTAGTCTGAACCAGCCTCCTGCCCCCACCCCAAACACCAACCATTTCACTCCACAGGTCTGCTCTGATGCTACTTCACCACTGCTTTATGGAAAAGTGCCTGAGGTACCATTACCATGACTACTCCAAGTCTGCCCATTGTCCATCTTTTTGTTTTAAAAGTGGAGACCTGCTTATCCACTAAGCAGAAGCCATGCGGCGCTGCAAGATCCCAGATGGCACTGGTGTCTTTGGCAGGGCCGAGATGATCTTCCTACCAGGAAAGTGTTTGTTCTCGTTTGGGAATCCTGTGGGCGTTGCTGGTCAGCCAAGTCTGTCTGTTAGTTTATTCCCCTTGACCCATCATTTCTGTGCTTTTCAGGTTGCCCCAGAAGTGGTCTTTTGCTGCGATCCGATGCTTAGGCAGCTGGTTGTGCAGATTCCTCGCTTCCCAAGGTAACGTCACAGAAATTGCAGTGCCAGAAGTAATGTGATACGACCTTGAATATCTAGCTGAGTTATTCCCATGCAACAGATCAGATAACGAAATTCAAGTGTGTATCTGCAATGTTTGCAAGCAGCTGCTTGAAAATAGCCCAGGCGGCTGTTTGAAAACAGTGCACGCAGGCAACAGTCAGCTGGTTGCCATTGCAAGAGGTATCACGAATGTTTGTTGCCACAGCTGCCCCGCACACCACCAAGAGAAAGAGAGAGAGACCAAGCTTAGACGCAGCGACGGGCACTCTGAAATACGTCCCGGCGGCGCGGTGCTCCTGCTGGTACTCCGCCGTCCCCTGGGAACGGAAGGGCTCACCAGCTGTGGAGCTCGCAACGATGCACGTGCTGCGGGGTGAGCTGACACCGCGGCTGCGCGCTGTGGAATTAAACTCAGGTAATGAAGGTGGAAAGACACCCGTGCCCGTCTCCGAAATGGTAAGGCACACCGAGTTCCCGGGCACTGGCCACCGGCGCTCGCCGGGGCTGCCTGCACAGAGACTGTCTGGGGAAAAAATCAGTCGAGGGTTTCAGACAGGGGTGAACCTGCTGTTTGCCTGATGAGCTGCTCTAACGGACAGCTGCTCCCCGTTCCCAATCTTTTCTTCTTCCTACCTGGGACGTGTGTAGCGTCAGTCTTAGCTGCTATTTTATAAATCTAGTTTAGCTAGATGACAGGGCTCTCTACTGCCAGAATTTGTTTCCCCTGCGTGTATTTATAGATCACAACCAAAGTTAGTTCTTGATATTCTCTGGACTGAAATTGAGGCTCCCATGAAAACTACTTACTGAGCTCTTTCTCGTTGGCAATTACTTGGACAGTAACGAAACAGTCTTTAATCTCACCAGTGTAGTACAGGCTACACTGATTTTTTATTGCTTTTTTTTTTTTTAGATCAGAAGGACACATGAAACTGTCAAATAAACATCTCTGATTTCCAGCGATCTATAAAGAGGACTTTAATCAGATAAATATGAAATCTCATTTTTATAAGAGGTTTCATTGACTGCTTTTAAGAAAATAGGTTTTGGCATTGACTGGCATTGACTGTGCTACCATTCATTAACGCTTTATTCACCTCCCATATCTGCTTAGCCATGATTTTGTCTGAGACTGGTGTCAGACTAATTGAGCTTGGGAAATCCAGGTCCTCACAATATCATTTTTAAGTATGGACTCACAGTTGGAAGGGGCTAGCATGATGCTGGCTGGCACGCTGATCAGCGTGACTCCAGACGTGCTGTACAAGCTGCACAGGAGCTCGGTCTGTCTGTGGGACAGACCAGACAGGCATACAACCAAGTCTTCTGTACATGCCAAGGAGCAGTGCCCAGGACATCATGATTTCTGAGGACAACCCTGGTTCACACTGTTTAATCAACAGCGTAACTTCAGCACTTTTCTGGTCCTTTGTAGCTTCCCCTGTCTTTCGAGATTCTTTACAAATCACTGTCGGTGATTCAGGAAGCTCCTCAGACACTTCACTACTCTTGGTCACAGATTTTCTGGTACCACTACTGTGCATTGCATTGCTATAATGGTTGCTGTTTGACATCCTCCGTTGCTACTGATGAGATCGATAGAAAGTATTTCTTCCTCTCTGAGAAATAAGCACATCCCATTTCTTTCCAAAGACAGAACATAAATACTGAATGAATATTTCTTCTTTTTGTATATCAGTATTGGCAATTCTGCCTTCTTTAACACTGGACCTGATACCAGGCAGAAATATTTAGGGCATAGTAATGCTTAGGTCGTAGTGAGATTGTTTAATTTTAGGCCTGACTACTTTGTATGCCTTACCAACAATTATGCCCTTGAAGAGGAGCTAACAGACTGGTAACAGGGGAACATCCAGTCCAGAAGGTGCCAAAGCTGGACGATTGCCGAAGCAGCACGAAGTTAACAAAGATCGAGGGTAACTAGGAAAAAGGTCAAGGTGGCAGGGGGAGAGCGCGACCACCGACTCCGTGCAGAACCAAAAAGACTGCACCCCCCCAGCCTGCGAGCACGCGTCGTTAAGTAAGGAAGGAGTATGCTTCTAAGATAAGCATGTAATGCCATGAACCAGTCAGAATGTAATGAGCAATTTCTTTGTTTCTGTGGGAGTATCTGGTCCTTGTGACTCTGCTAAGCGGTGTGCTGGCTTTGTGGAATGATCACCTAACACCCATATCAGCGCAAATATGCAGTAAAGACAATACCTCTGCTCTGTGAGTGCATGGGCTTATCGCACACCGGGTAAACGACCCCACATTTGGGACAACAGACCTTCAAGGACTAACAAAGGGAAGAGAAATTACGGAACTCAATGCGTGATGTTTGTTGTCAGAGAAACTGGGTATGAAATGCCAACAGACAAATTTAAGTAGGAAATCACAAGGAGTTTATAACCAACCAAATTATTGGGTTCTAAAATGGTTTCCACACCCCCCTTGGGATCTGGGGACAAAAAGAACTACTTTACGATTAATATCACTGTTTTAATGAAGAGGATTATTTGGTATGGCACTACAGATAGCAGGAGGATTTGGTGATCCAAGAGGTCCCTTTGAATCCTGTTCTCCTGTATGATAGCAAGCATTTCATTAGGTCTCAGGATACTTAAATAATGCCTTCTTGCCCTTAATCCTTAAACCCAGGATTTTTTCATTAGTGTTTTATCTTCCTCCATCAGCTGTCTCTTTCCTAGCTGGTGACTTGTTTGCACAGCTATCAGACTTTTGTTATTCACATTTGTTATATATAATAAGGTTTGTAATGATCTTTATTGGTTGCCACTTTCACTTCTTGTCTTTACTGAGATGGATTTGAGAACAAAAAGCCTCTCATAGAATGACAGGTTGTCAGTTGGGGGGAATCTAATTAGGTTTTCTCAAAAATAATATTCTTATTTTTATGCTAACATTTTTTCTTATAACTATTATTTGGCTGTACCTGACCACTGGAAATTGTCTTGGGAAAATATCAAACAGACGTGCAGGCTCGGAGTGGCCTGTCTGCACACAGCGGAGTTTGTCAGCATTTCCACGGAGCGAGCATCCGGTTTCTGGCTCTCTGAGGGACTCATTTTCACCTTTTCTAAAAGAAAGTCCGTCTATCATTCCCAGTAGGTATGAGATTGTTTCATCAGCGCTGTCTCCAAACCTGTAGCATCCAGCTCCTCTGCTGGGACTTTGTCGTCCACCCAAGCCCCACCGCAGGGCTGGGCTGCAAGGTCCAACAGCCCCAAGCAGCCTGGTACCCAGCAGCTGCCTCCCAGCCGGGAAGTGCCGATGGAGTGCCAGGGGGAGAGGGGGGGACGCAGGGGGGTCATTTCCCACGGGGGAGCAGCTCCCAGGGATCCCCGCAGCAGTTTTAGGCAGAGCAGCATGGGGCTTCTTACTGTACAGGGGGTTTGCACATGGCTTGCAGGGTGAGGAAGCCTGGGCAGCCCGATGAAGTATAGTCAGGCTGTAATTGAATGCCTTTTGGTTTATAACCTGCTGGCAGCTTAGCTTCAGGAGTGTCAGAAAAATCCCCCGTGTGCTGAAGAAATACAACAGCTCCAGACAGGCAAAGGCATTTTTCATGCGTGACCGACGGTGAATCGCTACTTTATGTTCGAACTTCAGTTCTTCATCAGCAGCGGGGTCGTTGGCTGTTCCTCCCTCCGAAAACCACACAGGCAGCACTAAGCACTGGAGTTAAACAGGAGTAAGCGCTTTTCAATTAGTGCCGAAGTTAACGAAACGTGAGCCTGCGGCAGCAGTGCGCAAGCTGCCATGAAGCACAGCCCTGCAGCGAACACAGCCCGGGTCTCCCCGCGCTCGGGCAGCACCCACGGGCAGCGACAGCCACGCGGCGTGGGACTCGGCGTCTTCAGCTGCTCGTCAAGCTTGCTGCTCATTCACAGCCATAAATGACACGTTTGGCTGCAGCGGTATAAATAACAAGTGACGTTTTAACAACGCTGGCAGCACAGCGTGGAAAGTCTTTTAAGATTAATGAGCTATGCGAGGCCAGCGTGAGTTTTGTGAGGTTCACTCATTCTCCTCTTCTGAGGCAATCACCTATTTGCTTCTGAAAACAAGAGCTAAAGTAAAAACCACTCACATGCATTGAAAATAGGTTCTCAGGAGGATTTCTGATGTAGCAAAATGGCAGAGCTGTAACTCCTGAGTGAGTGAATACTGGAGGACAAGAGATGGCTATGAAGAGATGCATCCTACATGCACGTGTCATGAGCAGCGGGATGGGAATTGCTCCCTTCAGCCTTCTGGACAAGGAGACTTGGCTCTAACAACAGGATTTGTTGGTAAAACACTTTTTCTATGTTGGCATCCGCTTCTCAGTGACCTGGACCTCTCACATGCCTGGAACAGTCCTTTTAGAATAGATGAGATATGTATATATACATGCATAATATAGCAAAGCCTTCTCTCACTGGCAGCACCTTGCTTTTTTTGAAATGGCACAATAATTAGGGTGAGTGATTTGTCAGAGGAGTATAGGGGAAGTCGTAGCCTGAATACAGCAGGGAAAAAAACCATCAGTCGCATATATAAAAACTGCTGAAAGTCTGTACTTTAATCCAACTATCCTTGAGAATTTTAAGCCATTTAACAATATCTAACAAGCTGTTTCAAGGCACGTGGAGACGTTTCCCTGCTGCCTGCCGGTAGCAGCAGCATGGCAGCATGGTGGGTGGGAGGGAAGGCTCCACAGCCCCTCGCGTCTCCTTCGGCGCTGCTTTCTGCCTCCGAGCCAGCGCGCTCAGCAGATGCTCCTGAAAGCCCACAACGGTGGCTCCATCCCTCCCTCCCTGCCCACTCACCCACTCAGCGCCGGAGAAAGGAGCTGCTGAACTTCCATAATGGCCAAGCAAACGGCCAGCACAGAGGAAAATCGGAACCTCCGTGGCTGCCAGCTCCCCAGGTGCATCCCCATGCCTTCCTCCACCTGCAAGAGCCGCGGAGCAACAAAGGCTGTGCGTTTATAGTCTTTAAGCTCTCGTTTGATGTCATTTCTCCAGGTAGCTTTACCTTGACAACCCCCTCCTGCCTCGAGTGTTGTTGCAGAGTCCCGTACCCGTTTCTCCTCCCACCCTATGACCTGCTGCCACCGTGGCCATCCCGCAGAAAGGGGATGGGCTGTAACCGTGCTCTGGCGGGACTGCTTGCAACCAGCGTGCATCCGAACTTGGCACTCACTGGCCACCTTTGCTACGGTGTGCAGGAACACTTGCCTTTCGAAGCACATTCAGAGCCCGGACCTGTGACAGTTTGGACTCGTGGCTGATCTGATGCCTAAACCTATTTTTATTTTTAATCATCTGCTGAAATTCATACTTCTCTTACAGCATTCCTGCTGAAATATCCACTATGCAAAATCCCCAGCCTGGTTATGGGCATTTGTTGCCAGCACGGGAGATGGAAACTTCTTATCCTGAGACCAACGGCATGTAGCTGACACTAAATCTGGGATTTCCAGTTGCAGAATCAGTTTTTTTAACCCATCCTAAGAATGCAGCTGGAGCATCATGTCCAGTTTGGGGAAAAAAAGATATTAACACAGAGTTCAGTGGCGGGTTGCTAAGATGGTCAGGGAAGAGCAGCATATGACATATGGGGAGAGGCTGCGAGAACTTGGTTTGTTCAGCCCTCAAATGAGGAGGTATGGGGAGATCTCATTGCTGTCTGCAGTGGGAAGGCACAGAGAAGATGGAGCCAGACTTTTCTCTGAGATGTGCTGTAGCAGGGGCAGAGGCAACGGGCGCAAGGTGTAATGTGAGAAATTCAGACGCGGTATGGGAGAAGCTTCTTTATCATAAGAGTCACCAAAGATTGAAACGGTGCCCAGAGAAGTTATTTAATCTCCCTTCTTGGAGCTATTCAGGACTCAGCTGGACAAAGCCATAAATAACCTACTTTAATTGGGCCTGCTCTGAGCAGGGGTTTGGACTAGATGGCCTCTGGAGCGCCTTCCCGACTGCCATTAGTGTTTGTGATTCTGTGAACTTCATTTACTGAGCTATGCTTTTTCTTCCCCTGTGTGGCTTCTGTTAGCCAGGCCCAGCCCCATTTCTGTTGCTGTGATTTGGGAAGATGTGGCTTTATCACCACAGAGAAGGGCTTGAAAATTGTTTTCATCCCATTGTACTGAGCAGACCTGTACATTTTAGCACGTCTCTGTTCTGGGACGGTATACAGCATGGTATACAGGATGCCTCTGCCAAACAGTCACACAGTTCAACTTCATTATTTCCTGGCTTGGAACAATCAACTGTATAAGAGATCCAGTGAGTCCTCCCAAAGCACTGACAACCGAGACGTTTTCTCTCAGAATATACTGAGTCTTGAAGCCTGGAGGTGACTCAGAAAACATAACTGAAGCACAGTGAGATTATGCTTTTAATGATTTTTCATCAGGGAGAATACTCCCATTTGCTCAGTATTCCCTCCAGGAGTCTTTGACATCAGGACAAGAATTTGGGATTAATCTCACCAAATACAACGCCCCAAAATCTTTTCCTAAACATCCAGGGAAATAAACATCTATTTCCAAAGATTTGTTTTGCCCAGTAGTCATCCTTGCTGCTAATTATGGCTTGTGCAGAGCTTGACTTTACTGTGACCATGCACTCTCTCTAAAATGAAAAAAATACCCCTTTGATGTGGAGATAATATACTTGTCATAAACCCTATCCCCTAGCATCTCTCAGAACTGGACAAATAAAGTACTAAATAGATGCACTACCACTCAGAGCTAGTATGATATTGCCAGCACTTCAGAGTTAATTATTTTTGCTTTCAAAGGAGGAAAAGTAATTTTTAAATTGGTTTAATATCAGTCTGACACCAAATGTGTTTCTCACTGCATTTCTTCCATAAACCATCAGTAGCATTAATTAAAATTTTCTTTTCCTTCTAGCTCCTTCTTTCACTGTGAGGACTGGATCTTTAAGCGAAATAAGTAAATAGCTGTCATCTCAGTAGTGGGTCCTTCCAGAATCGGAGCTGGAATCTGTAGGATGAAACCCACAACTTGGCTGTCGGGGAGAGGGGCATGGTGGTGTCAGGGTTACAAAAGCTTTGTAACCAGCAGAGAAAAATCCCCCACTTTACGCTGGGGAAAACCAGACCTTGTTGTAAGTCATGGCCCACAGTCCCAGGAGCAGTCCAGTGCTCACAGCTACCTCACCAAGGATCTTACTAGCTCCCAGGAAGACAGGACTGGAAAGGACAGAGCCTTGTATCTCCTCATTTTAAACGTAAAAAATTAAAATAAAAAAAATTTTAAAATATTGTGTGAGAGCAAGAGATCACTGGGACAAGGTGCCAGTCTAATCAGTGGAAGAAGCTTAGGAGGGAGTGAAAAAACAGGGCCACAAGGAAGGACACATTCCAAAACAGCTGGCTGCTTAATCAGAAATTACATCGCGTCTAACGCCAAACTTCATCTGCTGATTTTTTTTATGTCTCTTTGAACATGTTTATGGTTTCTGCCCTTGCAACGTCCCACTATGATGAGTTCCACACTGTATGGGTGCTTTGTGGAAAGAGCCTTTCCTGGTGATTGCAGAGATCCTGCCCGATAACCCAAGAACTGGGGGCACCCAGTGAAATCACATAAGCAAGTGAATAATGATGCTTCTGGGGGCTTCACCATCCTTTTGTTCTGGGCAAGAGTCTCAGTCGATTTAGCCTCTCCTCATAGAGGGGCTGTTCTCTGTCTTTCCTCTGTCTTACTCCAGGACCTGGCAGTGCTGCTGAGCTCCCAGGTCTATGTCCTTCCAACTCCCTCACTGCTCCTCAGCAAGGAAGGGGGGTGACCTTGGCGTGTACCACTCCCCTGAAATGTCCTGGGTTTGGAGGCTGAAAATGGACTGGGCAGGTCCCTGCATGAGAACCGGGGATACAAGACACTGAAGGGACAGTAGTCCTGTGGGTTTTGTCAACCTATAGGGCTAATTGTCCCTTCGAGGACAATATAACTTGGAGGATGGCAGCGCATATTCCAAGATACAGGGGTACCCAGCTATTACGGGGTCCTGCTCTGCCCCTTGCTCCTTGCCAGACTTCTGCATCCATTTATGATCACCTCTGGACTTGTTCAGTCTTACTGGGACAGCACCAGCCTCAGCAGTGATTTTTTCCAGAGCATCCTTTTTCCAGTGAAAAAGCTGAACTTTTCTTCCTACCTTTGCTTCCAATCTCATCCTTTGTTTGTTTGTGAGCATTTGATATAGGAGATGGTTGGAGAAACTGTGGGATACCAGCAGGATCTTGCTTCTTTGCACACTTGGTGACTACCTTAAGAGCACTCAGAGAGGGAAAGTGCAGCTTCTGCCTAAGAACTTCTGCTGACACTGTCTGCAATGGTCCCAAGAGCTCATTAATTCTGTTTATTCCGGTTTCTACTATCTGATGAGCATGGAAATCACATCCTGTAAAGGAACTGGACACACTTGCCTCCCGCTGCTGCTCCAGTACCCAGGCTGTGAGTCTGTGCTACATTGCCAAGAGCATGATCGCAGGCTCACTTCTGCTCCCCACCTCCACCTTCCGACTTTGCACACAGGGAGCTGCACCAGACAGAAACGCTCTGACCACCTTCCGTGGCTGCAATTTTTAGGTTGTCAGATATTGCAGTTCCTTATGACATGGGAAGGAACTGGGTTTGTCAGACTTAGGTCGTCCTTTCTAAGCCATCCTTGAAGTGACCGGGCTCAAAGGCATCTCACACATGTTTTTAGCTGCCATTATTTCTCCTGCTTGTTTAGTTGCAAGACTATTTGTTCATCTTCAGATGATGCTTGACATCTCACTGTAAATAGTCTGGGTTATAAACATCTCAGGTGTCAAAGTCTGAGTGTGTTTGCCTGCCATTCTGGTTTGCATCTCTTTCTTATTCTGCCTGTTCAGCAGCTGTGTCCTTGGTGACAACTGTATTTGAACTTGGAATATGATTTAGACACAGGTTGGGTATTAACCAGCAAGTAGAGCTGGCTGGAAGATGAACACTCAGCTCCAAACCAGGAAAAATTACTCCAAAAGGGCTGGCAAGGAGCAGGGGATCTGGAGGCCACAAGCACATGGCTGCTGAGGAGACACAGGGCTGGGAACCGGGGCTCAGTCCCACAGCAGATGAAGTCATTTGATGAACCAGGTACATCCTTGCTCCTACCTACTTCTGGCAGGATTTCAGAAAGGCTGTGTTCCTGCAAAGCATCACCTGCTACTTCTGGTCAGAAGTACAGCGTCATCCAGGCAGGTGAGGGCCCCTCTTCACGTAGGAGATTGTTACCAGTCCATCTCAGCCTGACGTTGCAGAGCCAGGCAACCTGCAGTAGGCTGAACACTGGCCAGCAGTAAGTATCTGATCCAGCAATAATTCAGGGGCCAAAACTCTCACAAGCACATCAACTTACATCATTATTTTATAGAGTTTGAAAGAAAACAGTAATTCATTGGAAATATTTAAGGAAGTGTCTCTCCATCCTACAGACACTCTCCCCATATTAAAAGAGACAGAGAAGCAATTATCTCCAAATGCCTTTTCCTACGCAAGTGGATTAGTATCATGCCTCCGTCTCAGAAGATATTCAAATGTGAGTTGGGGTTAATTAAATCGCAAGACACGTGGAGGGGAAGTCAGAAGCATGTACACTTTCTACTCCAGACATTTTGAAGTAAGGAAAGAGGAATACTTTACCAGCAAGACCTTTTGGTCTTGATGGGGAAGAGGAACTGCAGACCAGCTTGGGAATTTCAGGGCAGAGAGCGCAGAACAACACCAACCATGAAAATGAACGTGCTTGTAATTGTGGCTACCACCTCATGCAGCTAATGGTCTCTAGCGTCCAGCAGCAGTTGAAGGGCAAGTGAGAGGTTCCCACAGGTGCTGCTTGCGACTATTTAAATTCAGGTTACCCATAAATCAATAGCGGACCCCTTTCAGTGAGGAGTCTGGTGATGCAGCAATTAGAGTGACCCTGCTTTCAGTTGCTTCCAATTCATCACAAATATCTAGGCTGCAGCTTTCCACCCCCTGCCACCACAGTGAGAGGTGAGGCGTCGCAGGAAGAAGGAAGGCTAGGACTGAAAAAGCACAGGCAGACTGAGCAAGATAATGGGATGAACTTGAGAAGACATATGGAAATAGATGCTGGGCAACCAGCAAGAGGGGAATAAATACCTGGTTATGCAGGAAGCAGGTGGAAGATGGGGCATGGAGCTCAGGATTGCAGTAGCAAGCTTGTGGATCGAAACTCTAGGAGTTGTTTGGCACAGATGTTACTTGGGAGTGTTACAGCCAGGCCCCAGGCTCCTTCTAGCTCCAACCCTTTTCTCCAGGAGGCCGTACGGCAGGCACCCAGGCACAGCAACGCATCCTTCCCTGCAGAGCCTCCACAGTATTTTCTCAGTGCTGGTATGTGTTCGGGCCTCCCTCCTGTGCCAGGTAAGCTGCCGCTCTTATGAGTGGCCACCACCCTTCCTCCGGCTTCTCCCAGCGAGCTGAGGATGGACCAGTAGCCCACGCTTTCTCCTTGAAACCTGTCCATGGCCAGGCTGTGTCTGGCAGCTGCAGCCCCACGTGGAACTACCCAAACCACAGCATCGCTTTAGGAGGACGATGTGACCCCCTGGCAGCAGCCAGCTGGGGACCCACACAAACCACATCCAGAGAAGAGGGAAGGCTGCAGAGGTGCTGGAGAAGCAAGAGCAGAGAGCACTTCTCCTGGCAAGGCATGGTGGGAAATCCAGCAGCTACAGCCATGGCACAAGGTGCTGGATGACAGTCAGGCCAACACTGAGGGGGAGGAGGGCTTTGGTATCTTGCCTGACAGCATTACGCAGACCACCACTGCTTATCCTCCCTTCCTTCGTGGCTCATAGCAAGGTGGGTTCGTCCATTCTATCCATGCAGGTGTTCCACTATGTTGACCGGGACTTTCTCTCCCAACCCTGTTCTCCAGCTGTGTCACCTGCTGCCTTTGCTTCATTTCCAGTGGATCATTGCTGAACGCAGAGCTGAGCCCCCCATCTCACCTGCTGCAGAGAGGCTCAAGGTTGCCCCACTCTCCTTCCTCATCTTGTTCCAGCCATTTGGGCAAGGAGAGCTGTGCAGTGTCCTCCACCTCCGTACAGGAAGCCCCTGCTGCTGATCTCTCCATCACACATGAGCTCACACGTCAGAGTCTCTGAGAATAAATTCAGCTGAGATCAAAGTGAGAGATGAAGTCCCACTGTCCCTTGACTCCAGATGAGCACCTTTCTTCAGCTTTCCCAGCTAGTAGTTTCCCAGTAGAATGTTGCTTTAATGTAATTTCCCAATGGTTAGTGACTATTTCCTGATGGATTAGAACCTGGAGAAAGCCTTAGTGGAATGCAAAGAAGTTAAGAGGAAGAAAGGACCCAACACTGTTTTTAGGGAAAAGCTCAAGGAGAAGCGAGAGAGCAAACACGTTACCAGCGCAGACCGGCTGTCCCTCCGTCTGCTGCTACCCTGTGCAGGACAGCAGGTGTCCCAGCAAAGCTGCAAGCCCTGATGGAAAAATGGCAGTATAACCTGTGTTACCGTGGTTTTGCCCGGGGGTAAGAGCACCGTTACACAGAGGCCTCGGTGCTCGGTTCACGCGAGGTGCCTCCCTACCCAAGGCAGCGTGTTGGTGTGCCCGAGCCTCTAGTGCTTTTAAACCGAGCTCCAGAGCCGCTCCACAACCCGCACCAGCTGCGGCGGCTCTGGCTGCTGCCCCTGCTCTCGTTGTCAACGAGCTTGTCTCTCTGTGAGAAACACTCCTCACACGGATCTCTCCGCTCCCCATCCCTCCTCCCTCCCCGACTCCCACTCGCTGGAGACAGGACGGGATCCAATGGTGCTCTGCCAAGCTACAGGGGCTGCCTGACAGCCACAATGAGGGAGCAGGTTATATTTCAGAGCTCTGCGCAACGGTTGCCTAATTAATCCCCATCCCCCACCCCGACACCCAGCACAGAGCGAGGACATCTCAATTTTCTCGTTCTCCCAATGTGGGAACCTGCAGCTGGGCTAACATCGGCGATTCGCTCTGGGTCAGCTCGAGGTGGGACCTAGAGAGAGGAAGCTAATGCCAGTGCTGAGTCTGCCCCCCCCAAGTAAAATACAAGGGAATAAAGAAAGGTCTCATGAGCAAGACTCCTCCTCCCCAGCATCCGTCTCCATCTCGCTGTGCTCGGAGGACAATTGAATTACACTGCCGCTTCCCTTTCATTGTGATCCAATTAACTGGGGAATTAATGAGGCCAGAGGAAGAGGCCGCCTTTTCTTTTCCAGGCCTGCGTGAAGCCAAAGCCAGGGCAACCGGCAACTCTGAGCCTTCCTGAAAAACGCGGTGCTTGCCAGGGTGTCTTTATTAGAGAGGAGAAGGGGGAGAGGGGAAGGGGCTGCCGTAGGAACGAAAGGCAGATGCAGATGTCAGCCTTGTTTACAGCAGGCATTTTGCACCAGTGCAGCTAAGCCCTTCGGTTCAAAGTCCCCCGACAGGCACCTGCCACCAGCACAGGTAGAAAAAAAAATCACAGCTGAGACTTCTTGGTGGCTGCACGAAGAAGAAGGTCTGCGGTACAAGAAGGGTGTTTGTCTCGCTTGGTCGCGCAGCTCCAGAGCTCATGCAACACTCCTGAGCGACGATTTCCCATTCTGTGCCGAGGACCCGCTCCTCCCCTGAGCTCACAGCGTCGCCGTCCCTGCGGAGCAGCCTGCAGCAGCCCTCTCCCTGCTGACAGTGCCACCCGGGTGGGTGACCGAGTGTGCCACGGTGTCTCACCTGAGCCGGACAGCAGGTCGCCGGACACTCGTGGAGACACACATACTTGAAAATAGAATAAAATCCGAGCTTCTGCCTACTGTAGGTGACCCTGCTTCGGCAGGAGGGTTGGACTAGATGACCCACAGAGGTCCCTTCCAACCCTGACCATTCTGTGATTCTGTGATT
>Ga0065711_1002082_pt1 | contig 36690 bp, 20 predicted proteins | sample Hoacrofraction12_FD_59098 | JGI IMG/M metagenome (GOLD analysis project Ga0065711, IMG submission 59098) | Hoatzin crop microbial communities from Cojedes, Venezuela - Epithelial fraction 12 v2 (version 2) | ecosystem: Host-associated > Birds > Digestive system > Esophagus > Crop | place... | reverse complement strand
GGGGGGGGGGGGGTGATCACACATTTTTTGACAATTTCAGGTGCTCAGGTGCGCACTAATCTCTATTAATTATACATGGAAACAGCCTTGCACACACCCTGCTCCAGCTTGTATAGTCAAGGGTAGACTTACTGTATGGTTGATGAGGAGGAAAGTGAGACAGTTTGCCTTGCTTTCCTTGTTTGGATCAAACTGGTGTTTGTCCCATAGCACTTGGCCTCAACCACAGGAGAGAGGTCAGTGTTGTCATTGTCATCATAAAGATCGAGGTACCTTTCTGCAACGGAGTGGGTGGCCTTCATGCTAATCTGCTCAGGGTGGAACAGTGCTTTTTAAATGGAGCAGAACCAAGATGAATCTCAATTAAGCACCCTGGATGCAGTTGGGAAGGAAGAGGGAAAAGAAAATAAGAGGAAAGAGTAGATTTTTTGGGTTACGCTACTCATTCTAGGTTTGAATTACCTTAAAAGAAGGGGTGGAAGAGGTCACAATGTTATTGTGTAGGAATTTCCTAAATCAAGATGTTTTCTTTCAGATCAGTTGTCATTTGCAGAAACCTCTCATCTGCCACTCATAATATTTTTTTCTTTTTTTTGTCTCTATCCTTTAAATGTGAAGGATGGAACTCAGTTTACCTAGTCATCTGAAGAGCTGTGCTGCTCTCTACTCACTCTCGTGGGAGGTTAGACATCAAGCTCGTGTGATGATGCTTCACCTAGAGATCAGTCCTGAGTGTTTTTTCTCTTTTTTCCACCTGTTGCCAAGAAGAAGCACTGTGTAATGGAATCCCATCAAGTCCATCTGTATAAGGGTGCCATGTAAGCAGGTGTCACAGCAACTCTGGGTGAGAAGAGCTGTTGCTCAGTCTATACCCTGTGTTGACAGGCACTGTGACATCCATCTCTTTTCTGAATTAGTCATGCTCTGTTTTAATAGTACTCAAATATTCTGCCCATACAACACAGGATCTCACTTGGGCACAGGTCTCATTTCCATGTAAGCAGCTGCTACAGCAACTGTGGTTTTTCTCATCAGTGGATGGTGCCTGGCCTCTTGCAAGAAAAATGGACTTTGCCAAGCAGAGAAACAAGCCATCATCCCTACACAAGCAAAAATGAAAAACAAAATGTAAGCTTGTCAAATTAATTCTTGTGTATCAAAGTGCCAGAAACATTGCAGCCTATTTTCAGACAATACTTGTTTAAAAAAAATCCTAAAGTAAAGCAAGAGGGTGAACACAAATATACCCAAAAAGCCAAACAATCCCAGGCTTGTATATACTTGAGATACACTTGACTGCCAGGGTGGGACAACTGGTGGGTGCTGTTGAACTGAGGTAACCACCACTTACATGACGCTAAGGGAGTCCTCTCAAATACTTGCTGGGACCCAAATAACAGTCAGAATGAAGATCACAGCTAAACAGAAATTCAGTCTGTCTTGAGACCTGCCTTGTGAAAGGGGCCATCTTGTTCTTGTCAACACTAGTCTTTTTGTAGCTGTGTGGTGAATCAAGACCTTTTCTTTCTTTTCTGGGATAAATTTTCAGCTGGATCTGCTTCCTCCTGTAGATCGTGATCTAATAGCATTGCATTGTAAGGCTAGCTTAAAAGAGGTACTGAAAGTGAGAGGTTGCAGAGAGTGAGGTGTACCTTGGGGCTACTCTTTTCAGAAGAAGTTGAGATTTCATGACATATGGAGCATGAATTTATAGTGATGTTCTCCGAGAACAGCATCATGAAACAGGCAGTTCCTGTCCGTCAGAATCTCTTTTTTTTCCCGTAAGGACCAACATTTGGATGGCCAGTCTGTTTGGGTGAGACACAGTTGCTGATGAATGGTCCTCCAAGCTCCACTTCTCCAGCAGCCTGGAACTTACCTGCAGATGGCAAGAAAAGAGCATAGCATTGGTCTGTTCTCAGAAAACAAAAGTCAGTGGCTTTATAGTCCTGTAGCCAGAACCTGGTTCATTTCAGACATGATTTCCTTTGTATCTGAACCACTTTGCAGCGTATATGAATATATGACTGCTAATTGATGACAGATTTGCTAACATCTAAGGTACAACTATCAGGTATCCTAGTTGGGAACATGGCAAGGATATTCTTACTATTTTGGGGACCACTGCAGCTTGCAAATAACCTTTGTAACCAAATATTCTGTGTGTATGTTTGTGTCTACAAGACTGGTCAAATGAACTACAAACCTCTTGCTGTCCAGATACTAATGAGCCCTTGATATGTTCAAATCCAGCCTGCGCTACTGAGATACACAGCTCGTTCAGTTATTCCCAGCATGCAGTTTCTCCTTAATGGTGTTGCTACTCTCCGAAGCCTTCCCTGCTGCTCAGTGGTGTTTTGGCTCCCGGATCCTGTCAGCTACAGGTGGATCACAGTCCTGTAGCCCTGTAGCATGAGGATGCCCTGATACACACAGCCCAGAATTACCTTCATAAATTGTTCAAGAAGACTTATCCAAGAGAATAATGAAGAAAATAATAATGATAATGATTAAAGTAATAATAGTAGAAATAGTAAATCTAAATCTGTTGGGCTTTGGCAGGCATGAAGTGTGCTAGACAAAGAAGAACAATGCTTATTGGGATTATGTGAAGCAGGCAGATAATTTAATACACATGTTCTGGGTTTCTGCCCTCTGGACAGTGGTTTCTGGGACAGAGACGCAACAGGGAACACATTCTCAGAACTGACAGGGCAATGGTCTTCTAGTACTGGCTATTCAATTTATTTGACAAACTGGATGGCATAAATAACATCCTCAGGGAAGAGCAAAACAAATACGTCACCAGGTTGAGATTAATAGCAGCTGATGAAATGGCAATGATTCTTCTGAAAAAGATGCTGGCATGGAGGATTTCCAGGTATGGGTTTAAGATAGAGGTCTGAAAAAGTTTTAAACAGCTGGCTAGTTTGAAAGGGCAAGACATGTCTGAATTACAGTATAAGTGAAGCCAAACTATGTACTGGCTAGTCTAGAATAAAAGTTGGTGAAGCCTCAGTAGACATAAATCTTTGGACACTTTTTGGAAAACTCCTTCATGCAGTAATAATGTTAGCACTTGTTATTAGTACCTGGCTTTTCAACAGTAGAATTCAAAACACTTTACAAGGGAGTTCAGTTTCGTTATCCTGTCTTTATAAATGGGAATTTTCAAACAAAGGGATAAGAAGTTACTGCTTAGAATGCCAGAGGGAGAGGGGGGTAGAGGACCATGTACCCTGAGTCCCCATCCAACACACTCAGAACTTGCTGTTTGTGTAAAGGCAGAGATCAAATTCTGGGTGGCTCCAGGGATGTATCTGAGGAAAAGATTTATTTAATTACCAGTTATAGAAAGAAGGCATGAAACTCCCTCCCTCCACCCTTCAATCTGGCCCTCTCTTCACCCAGGAGACCAGAGCAAGCTGCAGATCTCAACACAGTATGTGAGCATTCGAAATAGTCACACATCTGTACAAGGTTGGCTCTCCCTCCGCCGATTTCACAAGACAGAGGCAAGAAAGAACAGTTTGGACTCTTTAAAAAACAATGGAAAAGTTGTGTCTTTTTGCAAAGTTTCCCCCAGATTCTTTTCTGGAGGGGGTGAAGCACATTGGATCGAGGTTGCACCCACATCACAGCCCAAAATCCCTGGTCATCCACACTGCCTATCTGCTGACTCACCCCCTAACTCTGGCCTGGGGAAGAAAGTTGGCTTTCTCAGCTGCAAAACTCGGGCAGAAGGAGCTTGGTTTGCACTCAAGCTGCTTTGTCCCTCCATGCAATGAGGGTGTAAGTGATGGTTACCACTTGGATGTGGGAATTTGCTCCCAAACAGATCTGAGATACTGATGTAATGTTCATGTAACCTCTTGTGTCATAGCTGAGATGGTTTACTGTCTGAGTTCATGAACCTGCTCCAAGCTAAGTGTCTGGGTTTCCTGTGCTTTAAAGCTACATGGCTTAAATGGCCAGTCCAAAAGATCCTTTGTGACAAAGGAAATTATATGCAAAATCTCATGACACTTTGGGTACTAAAGGCTTGAGCCAGAGTTATGGTGACAGAAGTCTTTTATTAGAAACTAAAGCTTGAAGGCCTGTCTTAAGAGAAGGCATCTAAAACTTCTATTTCCAGGAACATGAAGGACTTTCTGCTTACTTGTGTTAGAAGCACTGTCATCATGGTGATATCATGTTGTCACAGCCAGTGCTTTCACACGGGAGACACATTACCCCAGTGAGCGTTCTACCAACTCATTAAAATCCTGCTTACTCATACTCTTTCCCTTCAGGCTTCGTGAGTTGTCTGTTCGTTTCTGCACTCCCTCCCATGCTCGGCATGTGGGGAAGAAGGCACCGCTGTGCAGGAGAGTCTTAAGTCTGGAAGTTAAATTCCACGAAAACTGAGAGGCTTGAATTACTTAGACCAGGGTGTGAGTTTGTACCTCAGAGTCCCTCTTTCTGTGGGAGTTTTCAGTCTTTCCAATTTTGAAACCTCCTAGCATTTCCCATGAGAAGAATGAAACCTAAAAGCATAATCCAACTCTGTTAAGAACAGGATTTGCTTATGCTGATGCATTAGAGGCAATTCAGAGTTCACTGCAGATGTCCATGCCACTCTTCAAAACCAATCCATTAGCCTATTAATGAAGGTAGCTACAGCTTTTGTGCTGGAATTATTGCTGCTGAATTACCTTGAGGTTTCTCCAAGCCCATAAACTACACTAGGTCCTCAGGAACACACACACCTCTTCCTAGTTTCTGGCTGTTTGTGGGGTGTAGGTGGGAACCAAGCTTTTAACCATCACAACCAAGGAAAAAAGAATGGACTGAGAAAAGACTGAGGCTACAGATGGCAGAACAGAGTTGAGATCAGGGACGGCTGAGGAAGGGGAAGCTGGACTGTATGTGTAGACTGTGTCAACTAAGGCCTACCTGAGTCTTGTTTAAAGTTTATTAACTAAGAAGAAGAAGAACCTGTATTTGAAAACTTTATGATGTTTGCAGGAAGTCTGGGTTTGACCTTGAAAAATCGTTTCACACTCTTCACCATGATAGACAAGTTGTTTCTCGTGACATCTGCTGACTTTATTCTGGTATGTGGGTTCGTGAGAGCAAAGGTTGCCATTCAAAGTGTCTGGGTACAGATAGTGCCTGCGAGTAGTAAGTAATGGATATGTTATAACTGCCAAGACGCTTTTGTAACAGTAAGTGTCATGTAGTTGTCTTGAGAACTGTAGCTAGCCTTATCTCCCAGCATTTTTCATGTTTTCTAGACAGCTCGGTTTGAAAGTAATGTGCATCCTGGCACGACATCAGCCCTCTGGCCTCCAGTAGGCAAATGGAAAAGATCAGGTTGTACTGGGTGTCCACATCCATAGCAAGCGTCTCGCAATAATACATGGATATGGAAATGTTTATATGCAACTGTATCTGTACACAAATCACTCAGAGAAAATAATTATGTAGATAATCCCTTTTTTAAAACTATGTGGCTGATTTCCCAAGTAAGATAAATCTTAATGTTTTCTACAAAGACCATCTGAGGCAAAGAGAATAGGAATCATAATTTAAGTTACTTCAGTTTCCCTCACTCATATGGTAAGTGGAAAAACGGATATATTTCTCAGGTGAATGGAAGATCAGTTTGTTTAGTTCAGTAGAGGAAGGCTGAGGCAGGATGTACCTGTATCAAAGCAAAAAAACAAATTTCGCACTAGGAGGAGAGCTTTGTAAACTGAGAGATACATTTGCCACACAGAGAAGTAGGTATAGCCTGGCTTTTCATACCTACAGGCTGGTATTAGAAGATGACCACAAAAATAACGTTCTGGTTCTATGACAGGTTGTGTCATAGAAATATTTCTGTAATAGCCAGACATTTACTCAAGGTAGAGCTAGACATGATTATACGCAGGAGTAAATGACATTACCAGCTCTGACATAGGCTTCTAGATTGTAGGGGTGGGACCTGCACTTAGTCACTAGATATGGGCCATCATATTGCCTCCACAAATACAACACATCGTAGTCTTTAGCCAATGAAATTCTCTCTTGGTTTTACTTATTTGCCTGCTTAACTTCTCCTTCCCACTTCCAGGTGACTGAATAGGAGTGAGTTGACTTGCTAAATCTTCATTTAGACATTTTTTGGGCTGAAACTATGTATGAGCTCCTGAAAATATTGCAAAGAGTATTGTATTTCAGAACTCTGATTTGTACCCCACTCAAAAGAGCAAACGTCTATACATTTAAACTTGGCAAATTACTCCAGATGAAAGCAGAGGGGTCAAAATCCACATGGTTGAGTTCTGTGGCTAGATTAAATGCAGAACCTTAAGTCAATACTACACATGTTTTTGAGATCACTTGATATAATCATAACCTTATATTTCTTCTCCCATGATTTCCTACAAAAATTCATCCAGGAGAAAAACCTGGAAGATCATAAGAGAATTTTGATTTTTCCTGGCTAATCTATAGATTAAGTGAGCCAAAACTGCACATTAATTCCTAATGAATGGGAATGCAGATTTGGAGAAGGTTAAAGAAAAAAACCTGTTCCAGCCTTAAATGATAACCACTTGGCCCATAATTGGCTGACAGTAAATGGCAGGAGGTGTAGAAGAGACAGCTTTAAATGGTAAGGTATCTAGGATTAGACTATCCAGGCAACAGTGCACATAGCTTTCTGGTACATCCAAGGAAGTTCAAGAACTATGATATTATGATGTTGGTCAAGACACAACTTACGTGGTCTTTAAATAACAGGTTAAGTCATTCTCTAACAGCAGACTCCAAACCAAGTCTCAGGAGCACAGGAATAAAATAATCAATCATAGACATTTAGGGCTGGAAGGGACCTTCTAAAATAATCTCATCCAGCTCTGTTCTCAGAGATAATTACTTATAACAGATGTGTCTCAGACCTACCTTTAAACACTACCAGAGAAGATTCCAAGACATAACCGAACTTAGCGTTTGTAATATCTTAGCTAATGAAAGCCTTTTTTCAGCCACAAACCAAGTCTCTTCTTTCATGAGACACACAAAATAATTGATCAATTTAACTTCCACACTTCTGCATATGGGAGAGAGCAGATCTTTCAAACTTATAACATGTACTTCCTGGTTTCTTGTATGTCCAGAATATAGCATTCGATGATGACAACAGTACTTGAAAAGAAAATTGCCCCATGGGTTACTCTTCTGCCTGCTAATGAATACAAATCTTCATTAACTGCTAAGGTTATGCATAAGTATTATAAAAAATTACACTGGGTTTTAAAGGAGTCTTCAATCTAGCAGGAGTTCTAATAAATCCCAGTGTTTGTAACGTGAAGCTAAATTAATTCAGCTGCAAAACGGAGCACATTTAAGAAATTATGATGATTTACTACTGGAATGATTTGTTAAGGCAAAAGCCAGCTCGCCTGCTCCGGGACTGAATGACTTTCTGGAAGAAGTTCCTAAGGCAAACACCTGTTATTGGATTCAGGAGAAGGGATATAATTTTTATTTCCAGCCTATGCTTTCCATAACAGATTTAAGACCTTTCCGGTCTTAAAACTCTTATAAGCCAGATACACACTCTAGCCTCCTGAGTACCAGTTTGTTGACTTAGTTTCCAGACCATGCTGACCTTCACATTTCATCAAAAAAGTCTGCTCTGCAATCACAGCTAAAGTGAAGCGTCTTTCCTTGCAGTGCTCATGGTAAGTTAACCAGCCTCATGGGCTTGTCCTGCTGTTGTCATGACTGTACATGAACTGCACTCTGTTATAACTTACAAACTCAGAAATCCAGTTATAGCAAATAAACTCAGAAATCCAGTGCTGTCTTTACCCCAGGCTTTTTCCAGCCATCTTTCTGCTGGACTTCCTTTTCAGAGGGCACTCTGTCCCACAGATCCTCCAAGTATACCAGGAAGTTTTCAAGACAAATTCTGTTTCTAAATCAGAAGCATTATACAATCTGCTTCAGCATCTGAGGGAACAGGTAGGACTGAGTTTGCATTAAAATAGATCAGGCAAATGAACATCTTGCATAGCTGGCTCCATGATTCAAACTCGAGCCTAGTGTAACCCAGAGCAATGAGAAGAATCCAGGAGGAACTGAAGCCCAAAGCACTGGCATTGCTGTGGTGCTCTGCCAAAGGGAAAATGTCACCAATCCAAAGTAGGTCCCCAGCAGAGTTAATGAGTATGTCTGATCAGGCACACTGATCAGACTGTCAGTTGGCAGCCACATAACGCTGCCTTTGTGCATACATTTGATTTCCCAGGTAGCTTTTCTACGAAAAATCCATCAAATAATAAATAATAGTCAAGAGGTAAAAAGATCTTCGTTACTTGTGAGTTAGCCCATTCAGCCTGGCTTTTCCTCTCTGTTCCACCAAACATCTAGTTCGTATCCATAGGCAATGCTGATTCCAGAGAGGTCACACAGTGGCTAACCTGCAAAAAATAGGTAGCAAGATGAGGATGGGAATCCGCGTCCCACAGCCTCCGTTACCTCTCTACCCAGTGGATTTGTGGAGTCTGTAGCCCAAAACCTTTGAAGCTGCTAGTATGTCCACAGGCTTAGATGTCAGGGAAACATCCACATGACCGAACAATTTGTTACATGGTGGCTCAGTAAAAAGACCTTGTAGTGTCATTGCAGCTAGTCAGCTATGTCACTTATCAAACCAAAGGCTTCATGCACTGATTTAATGAGACTCTACATTGTTCACATCCAGGACCTCATGTAGCAAGTGAAGTAGAGTTCAGGGGTGACTGTGTGCAGCTGCTAAAAGCTGCTCTGCAAGCAATCAAGTGTGTAGAAAACAAAAAGCCTGAGGACATACTTTAGTCAGCTCAAGCATGGCTCAGCAGGAGGACTAAAGCCTGGATGCATGAAGGACTGTAAATTCCATGGAGATATTTCCGGGATTGTTTCCTAAAGATCCCATTTAAAGAAGGAAATGAGTCAGGCTGCAGGGCTACTTCCATAATTTCTCATGCTCTGGGGATAGGAGTCAATGTTTCAAGCAGCCCTGGGAGTGGTGTTACAAGGTCTCGTAACATACATTCAGATACGAGGTTACTTTGCTATAGAGCTATGTCGTGTAATCTGAAATAGGCAAACTGTGCAAATTTGAGGAGTCCTGACATGTTTTCTGGGACTCGTCTGTCCCAAAATAGGCATCTCCACTAGAGCTAGTTGTTCAAGTTTCCTTTGAAGTGGAAAAAAGACAGAAAGGTAATTTGCAACATGTGGCTTCATCTTGAAAGCAGAGAAGTCCTAACAGAGTGAAATTAATCCTTCAGTGAATTCTAAAAGTGCCTCTTTTTTGCCAATAAGTCCAAAAACAATATTTCCAAGTGTCAGGTTAAGTCAATTGAGTTTGGCATCATAAACAAAACAGGATGTCTACATTTGGATAAAGGGTGTTTAGTTGCTCTCAAGGCTAGCTCTGAGTTGCTAGTGTTAACTGTAGCCATGTAAAGATAATGATGAAGGGTTTTAACTTGTAAATATCAGATTTTATTTTCTGCACTGGAACAGGATCTCTGTGCAGCTTTGAGGCAATGCAGCTGCCTACGCACAGGGTATCTCGCATGGCCCTCAGGTGCTACCATGGGAAGATGCAGGTCTCCTGCAAGTCTTCAGTGGTATCTTCCATCCCATGTCAAAGCTGTCTTTAAGGCATCTCCAATGACAGAGGATTCCTCTATATGCATAGCTTACTGGAGCCCTTAATTTTTGCATTTCCCCACTTGCAACAATAGACGTCATCTTTCACCTATCCTACAGATTGGTAAGGAGCAGACGGAACATGGTGAGGGTTCGGTGCAAAGGTGCTAAAAGCAGTGACTCTGAGGCACTCAGGTATGTGAGGGATTTCAAGGTGAGACCTCTCAGCTGTTTCCCTAATCCTTTACCCAGGTATAGACCATGACAATATAGGGGCAAAATGGAGTTAAGGTTCAGTGGTGTTCAGGAAGCAAACTGAAGATCTATTCACAGATATGAGCTACATCACACTGTGATATCTCTCGTCCAGGCAATCAGAGAATATAATGACCCCAGCAAAAAGCTCCAGATGCAGTTCTGTATATCAGATGCCGAGGAAAGCGTGAGAAGACCAAGGGGTCAGTGACATTGCTCTGAAGCACTGGTTCCTCACCCCAGGAAGTGATAATCTGCATCTGGCCTCCAGCTATGGACTTTGGTGGAACACCTGCAGTGACTTGGGCCTAGGCTTCACCCACACTGACTGTAAAATGGCAATAAAAACCAGCAATCAAATGAAAAGCAATATCTCTGCTGCACTGCACCAGTTTGCCTGATGAACCTGGAGCTCCAGATAACAATTCCACTTGAAATAGGTAATGATGGTTAACAAACAGCAGCCCAGTTACTTGAGACAATGCTGAGGGCGGCGTGCAACTGAAGAAAACAGCCTGATCATGTTGCTCCTCTAACTTTTCCAGACCAGCTGCTGCCAAAGAGGAGGGAGAGAAAAAACAAGAAGAAAAAAAAGGCGAAGGGGAGAGAGAAATTAAAAAGCAGGCGTTCTAAAATTGTTATGCACTTGAGAATTGAAAGAAAACAATGTTTTCCCACATGGACAAAGGTCTCTGCTCCTCTACCCGATGGGTCAGATCCAAACCTTGCTGGAGTCAATGGATAGAGTCCCTTTGACTTAGTAGGCTCTGGATCAGACCCAAGGTTCCCATAATGATGGCTAAGCCTGACCTGCCTACTGGGATGCCGTTAGGCTTGACAGAGCCAACAAAAACCTTGTCCTCTAAAGACCATTTCTGTTTTCATGAGTTTAGGCTAAAGTTAGCTGCTGGAACCAACACAGCTTCTTCACATCTGCACTGAAGTCCTTGAATCCACAGACTTCTTTGTTGTGTGACAAGCCCATCAGAGATTCTTTCTGTACACCAGGATACATACAATTGTTTCAGCATTAGGTGCCATGTCAACATAACTGAATGCATGCCACAGCAAGAGACGCTCAGGCATCTCTAGGGCAGACGCTTACATCTGATGCTCCTTCCCTAAACCACACCAATGGCAAAAAAATTGTCAAAAAATGTAGCCAGGCACACTCCAGAGGGTTATTTCCCCAAAGCATGTCATTATCTCCAGTTGACACCTCAGCAGTGTTCACTATTCCCACCATTTTAGCTGCTAAATTAGGGGCTGCTGTGCTCCTATCTGGAGTTCTGTCATGGTGTCCAGACGTCTTGAAGTTTAGTAAAAATCTTAACTGCAATGAAATCACTTATTCGGTAGGAACCAAGAATTTGACACAAAAGGGACCCCAGACCCACTTGAGATCAATCAAGAATTTTCTGTTTGGTCACAGACTTTGGATCAGACCTTTACTTGAGTTAGAAAAAATGGCTGTAAGTGGAAGAGTCACAGTTTTGGAATATTCATGACCATTTTATTCTTCTTTGAATATAAATAAACATCTCCCAACGTAGTTTTAGCCTTGACATGCATCCTAGGAACAGTTTTGAACATTCTACCAGGGTTTAAGGATTCAGGCCTTGAAAGTTCACCTTCACATGAATTTTCTCCTTCTGAAAAATAAATGGAGGCTGTTACGGAGACATGTATCTCAACGGAAAAACATGACAATTGCAAGAATAACTGCAAAAAAAAACTTCAGTGCATTTCTTTAGTGTTTTTACAACTGACATTTTGATGGAACTCATGAGCTTTCAGAAGGAAGTCAGTTTTAAGACTATTTCAGCTCTGGAGAATGCAGCCAAGTACATGCATGAGATAGGATTGATTAGCAAGGCATCAAGTGCAAGTAGTTCTTGGCCATTTCATTCAGCTCAGGGAGAAAGCTTTCAAACTGCATCCCTCTCCTCAGCATTCCTAAGGTGACTTTTTTAACCAGTCGACTGATGGTCTTCTTGCACATTGGAAGCTGGTGGTCGCAGACACCCAGTTTATGAGGACTCTGTCATCTCTAATGCTCTGTTTCTGCCAGAGGTTACAAAAAAATTACTGTACCAATGGGATTATTTGGTGGACTGAAAACAAGACGGGATGTTACCTGCAGCAAGTTAGAGTTCAGATCATAGGATCACCTTACACAGAGATTTCATGTCGAACAAATGAGTACAACCCTTGTTGACATCGTTAGAGCTACACAAAGCAAGTGACTGGAGTACGTTCTTCTTGATATTCAAAGCTTCTCTCCAAGGGGTCTTCATTTCAGCTGTTATTTCTTGATACTAATGTGACTACTGGCTTGAGTTTGAAAAAAAAGAAAAGGCAAACTCAAGCAAAACACCTTCTGCCAATTTTGTGTGTTAGTGTGTGTGTTTTGGGAAGAAAGGAGGGGAAAGGGAGTACTATTACTATCACATTTTTTCTGAAGCAATGATATCTAGCTAAGATCTTCCAGGAAATGAAAATGAATGAAAAGAATTGAAATGGCTGGAGAAGCCATTGCTGTCAGTTTGGGGCGGGGGGGGGGAAGACAAACCAAAAATGCTCACTTGGCATACATGTGCGGTTTGAGGGCATTCTTTCTTGGCTGGTCCTAGCAAGAACATTTAGCTGAGTCAAATGTCTGAAGGAAATGACCAGCCAGCTGCGCTGGCAAGGTTAAGGTACACATAATTGCAGCGGCAGCGGCACACAGGGCAAGGAGGTGGCTATCATCTGAGCCTGCTACCTCTGACCTCTCGTAACAAATGACTACCTGTCACTGATCCTGGTGCAGAGAAGAGCAGTCATGACCTTCAGCACAATTTCTGAGCCAAATTGGAAGTTTTCAGATCAACTGCCACCCTTTTCTTGTTTACTTACCCTGTTTTCTGCAGGACAATAGCAGGCTGGGATGTTAACAGCCTTGTTGCATTTGTGTGCAGCAGATGTTCTGAAACATCTGCTTCCCAACACAGAAGGAACCTCTCAAGCTCCCAAGAATCCTAACAGCTTATCAGAAGTACCTTTTTTTATACAAATTTTATTCTACCCAATCCTTCCAGTGGTAGCTTCCTGGCATGATGATTTATTCTCATTCAATAAGCACAATGCTAAAAAAAAAGAAACAAAAATAACCCCAAAACGTTTGGGCCAAGTCTTGTAATGAAAAGGTCAAGTGCACAAGGTGTGAAAGCTCATGAAGGAGCCAAGGTGTTACTGGGCCACAGCAGCTCAGTGAGCCAAACTGAAAGCTAGCACACAGACTTGACGTCATCCATCGACACTTGGTATTTTGGAAGGACAGGATGAGCTAAAGAAATTAGTCATGTTTATTGCCCAGGCTGTAATTTATTAGGCTGCATCATAGTCAGTCTGTGGAGAGCTCCACCTTTCAGAAAGATAGCTGGAAACTTGGTGTCTCTCTGGATGCTTAGATTAGGATTAGGGAATTAATGCTACAGCTGAGCTATATTCCTCTCCAAAAAATATTTTCTGGGGGAAGCAGAAGGTTAGGAAGGCAGAATATGCATCCTGAAGAATGCAGACTGGCATTTCCCAAATTAATGTTCACTTAGTTAATTGTTTCCTGGGGGCAGAAAGGACTTTCTGAGCAAAAATTCTGAAAAATGATTTCTGTGTCTTTGTGGGTTTTTTTTTAATTTCAAATGACATGATACTTAAGGATATTTAAAGAAAAAGTGAAGTTCAAAACAGTTTGCACATAATCAACAATGATTTTCTTTGCAAATATCTGTCTTACCTGTCCTCTTACCTTCACAAATTTGTTTGCAAACTGTCAGTGTGTAGAAAAAACCAAAACATTTCCAAGAACTGCTCTGATTTTTGTTCTTCAGATTCCTGGTATAAACCTGTCTGAACCCTCCAGATCAATGCAGCCTCCATCCCCTGGTGATGCTTGTGCAATGTGGGGAGTTCTGGCCAAAATCTTCAGCTATTTTGCTATGGTCCCAGGGAAATCTATCTGCTTCATCTCCTGGATGTGTGCAAAAGGCCAGCCTAACTCCTCCCACCTGACCAGCTGGTAAGTGGGTTGTGTAGGCTGGAATGTCAAAGGGTAAGCAGATGGTCTGTCCACGTACACAGATGATATTTACCTGGCTGTACATGAGCAGTAACCCCCGGGAAGTCATCACTGACTAGAGTATCTAGGTGGATAACACGGCCTTAAGTGCAAAAGCTTTTTTGATTTCATTGTGGTTTATCTCAGTATACTCTGTGCTGAAACATGCTTCTGTAGGGGATTCTCACGTTTCCACCTTGGATAGCTAACCTTAAATCAACATAAATAATTTGGTTCCATCAAATCTCATTCTTTTTGATGGTTTGCTGTGTTTGATATTTCTCTAGCTCTATCCAGAATTTCATACTAGAATATAGTAGATTCTGCACAGTTCCTTAACAGCTCTTGATGTTTCCCTACCAGTTCTATTTCTTGGATTATTCTTTAAGTGAATAAGGGCCTCAAAACCCAGATTTCAGATGCTTGGTTGACCTCTATTGCCCTGTCTGCACTGATATCACCAAAAGCATGAAGAATCCAGTTTACTGCAGAATTAAATATTCTCTGTTGGGTTCCACTTTTTTCCATTGATCTAAGGATCTAATTTTGTTTTGTTTAGATGAAACTGAAGACATTAGAAAGCTATTTCAAAAGATCAGTCAACACTATTGAAAGGCTAGTACTCTTCTTTCTTGTCAGTAAAGTGCCAAAAAAGGCATCTAGAGATAGATGAGATATCCTAGTGCAGCTGAGGCATCTATAATACCCACTGAAAATATCTTCCAAATTGTTTGTAACACTCTGTCCTGCAGCCCCAGGGTTCACTAAAATTGTGGTTTTACACAGTTCACTTTTCATGAGTTTGTCAGCTCTATATCCCCCCATAAGCAAATCAGTTTTCCTTGCAATTTGGAGAACAACCTTGGAACACATCAGAAATGTGAAGCTGAAAAATCACATTTCTTCTCCTCTGCAACTGTTTCATTTTCTTGCAAAGGAAATCCCTTCTTCATCCCTATACTGCAAGGACCAGGAGGAATCTTTCAGATCGGTGCCCAAATCTGTGCATATAGGACCACGTTTCCTCTGCACATGCTCTGAATTATCTGCTTGTGCATCATGTACAGATACTCTGGAGAATTGCACAGCATTATTTTCTCTGTAGCTGAGTAGCTAAACCCTGACAGCCACAGAGGTATAGGGCTTCCTCTTTAAGATGCTCTGTCTTTGAGAATAAACTGTGAGTAGTTGAATACTTACCTGATATAACCTCGTGCTGCTCCGCTAACATCACTGGTGCAATGCACACTAGATGTAGTACATGAGTGGCTATATGGAGAGTTTTATATGAAAAAGATGTTTACAGCATCTCGCTTGCCATTATGCAAAGCAAAGTATCAAAGCGTCACATCCAGCATGCTCCCAAACAAGACTCTGCAGAACGCTGCCAGGAGTTCAGGAGGGCCACCCTTGGGAAATAGGTTCACGTACACAAGGTGAGTAGTTTAAAAAAGCTTTAAGTATTTTTTTTTTTAATCTTAAAATTGCAGTTCATCACATACTAATTCACACCTGAGAAAATGGAGATTGAAGACTGAAGAAAGTGAAAAATCTAAATCTTGAGTTTAAAGATCACTTGTGGAAGGAATTTGTCTATGTGTTAAAGTCTGCATTCCAGAAATGGTCCCTGCATTGCCCATGAGAATCTCCTCTTTGACAGAAATACAGTTGAAAAAAAAAAATCTGTTTAATTAGGGGTTATGTTCCATAATCTTATCGTAAAATATAATTATTTTAATCTCCAAAAGGCTTGCAGAGATTTTTTTTTCAGTCACAGCCATCCTTACTAGCAGATAGAAAGTATCTTACTCCTCTTTCACATCTGATATTTCTCATCCACGCTGCTTTTCCTTTATTCTCTTTTGTATTAATGTAACTACCTAGCTCTAAATGTCAGCTTGCTGAAGGCAAGGTGAGCAGACAGATTATATAAGCAGCAGAGAAAATTTAGCACACTTTGTTCCTTCTCCAATTTCCCCACCACTTTGCCCTTTACAAGAGCCTGTGTTTACTCCTAGCAGCCTGCCCTATCCATTTTCATTATGCGCATTTAGATTTTCTTACATACCATGGGGGAGGCTCCACTGGACCCATTTCAGGGGCACCCTTGCCCTGTGATGCCCTGAAAAGCCGGAAATGAAGACTCCATAGTCGGAAGACTATTAAGCAGGTATTCTTTACTGCGGCACCAGGCACGTGGGGGAATGTCTCCTCCAAACGTGTTTGCCAAACACCCTGTCATTTCAGGTCAAATACAATCACAATATACATATTCATTATATTTCCAAGAAATGCTTAGCGTATTCATGATTTTTCCAAGCACTAATTAGTATATGTTAATGTCTTTCACACATGTCTGTTAGCATCCTTGGGTGGTCTTTGGGAGTCTTGAGATGAAGGCTTATACTCCTCATCACAGTGCTTGCTGGTTGACCTTTGTTTCTGCGCAAACTGAGTTCTAAAATCACATATACCGTGTCCTTCCAGATTGTTTTGCTCTGGTCTTTTTGCCCTCTTGGTGCCTCTTTATCTCTAGCTTGGTGCATCTGCACTCCTAAGGCTGAGCTGTCCAAATAACACTATTTAGGAGTCACTCTGTCTTAGAGCTTTTCTGTCCCCCCCAAAACAGCAAGTCAAGTTTGTCTAAGTAGCATTATTTAGGAACCTCTTTAGCTTTGAGCTTTCCTGTTTTCTCAAAAGAGCAAGGATCTTCTTTAGTTGAATTACAATCACTCTAGTAAGCGGAAATTTTACATTTACGGGTATCACCCGTCACTGGCTTTTTAGGTTTCTCCATTTAGCAGGGTGCCTGTGCATGTGCACAAACACATATGTATGTGGACTCAGCTCTTCTGTCATTCTCCATGGTGACATCAAGTTTTCTAATTCTGCTCTGGCAAAGGTTAAAATTTTAGATCTTAACCCCAATTGGGCCAATTCATAAGACTCCGTGGCTATGCTAGTAAGTAGTATCAGTCAGAGCCTGTTCTTGGACACTGAACGATACAAATAAATTATCTCCCTCCCACACACCCTAAAATAAGCTGCTACAGGCAATCTTCTCATTGGGAATGAGCTCATTTGTGCTGTCCCCCAGCTGTGCCCAGGCATTGTCTGAGCATTTGCTCTTGGACACAGGTCAAAGCTATGCCAGGGGCTATGCTAACAATGTAATGGTGTGGGCAGCTGTGGGACACTGCCCAGATCCATGACTTGGCTTTGTTTAGTTTACTGGTATAGATATATTGACTTCAGCAAAAAAAAAATCTAGCTCCACAAGAGTAATCTAGGTTAGTTAACCAACTACAGTACAACCATCAGCCAAGCAGGACTCCTGGAGAATACTTCCTTTTTCCTGATTCCATCAGGGTATTTTTCATAGATGTCAGTACTTACACTTTTTTTGTAAAGGACTTGAGTGAAAAACAGCTTGTAGAGTTCAGGTTTTCTGCATGTCATTTGTGCTGTCTGATCAGTAACACTCTTAAACCTGCAGTCACCCTACTGACATATTTAAAGAATTTATTCCTTCAGGAGTTTCTGATGTGTCTGACAATTGTTGAAAAGCTCTGGTATTGTAAACTGTGATTTCTATTAGAGTTGGTGTAATACAGTGATTTGTTGCCATACCAACCAGGGCTAGTTTAGCTCCTAGCATTACGTTGCATATCGCAAGGTCCCAACCCACAAAGCGCTTGAGCACTTGCTCAGGTTTAAGCAGAGATTATCCTGTTGGTTTTAAAGACCTTTGGCTGAATCTGCAGCATAGCCACACTGTGACTTTGATACAGAAAGCTCTACAACGAAGGCACAAGGGTCCAAACATCACAGAGCAAGAACAGACTGACTCCCCTCTTGGTCATAATGATGCAAAGAGCTCTGAAGTTTAGTGAGCATGTATATGTCGTTGGTTTCTCTTACAGTGACGTGCTCCAAAAGAGGATGAGTGGGCCGGCTCGCTGAGCTTCCAGCTGAGATAGATCATCAGAAACATTGAAGGCCAGTGCTGATTTGAATACTCAAAAGGTCTGAAAAAATGCCTTTTAGACTGGTGGAAAATGCCTCCTTCTGTATCAGATTCATGCCTAGAAACCATCTCCTGATTTTAGGTACCTAATCCAATTCAGCTGCGTTCAGGTCCCAGGACATGCTCCACTTGTCACTTTTACTTTTTGCTGATACCAATGAATGTCCTCAGCCTGAAACATTTGCTGCTAAATATATATAAAAAACCAAAGGAGATACAGTGATAATCATCAATTTTCAACAATTAATGCTGAAAACTTTCAGCTGCTCTCCCAATTTTCCTTTCATAGTATATAGAGAGAAATGGGAAGTTCAGAGAGTAAGCAATCCCATTTGACAGAGACACCTAAGTAAGATAAACCGTGCTCTGGAGAGGGCTGCTTATCTCCGTCAGCTGTGACACATCTCCAGAAGACAAGCTCAGGCTTGAATGTCTTATTCTTAGGCTATGCCTACACTATAAAGAGTGTCTTGAAAGAAATGGTTGGGTTTAATACAACAAATTCACAATCAAGTGTCTGTTGGTGGCACATTCACATTAATTGTATGTGTTTCCAGAAGTCATTCTCGTCTTAAAAGAAACACAAACTTTGGTAGAAGAATTGCTGGATGATATCTAAGGTGCGTGGGTTTTCTTTTATTTTAGATGGGTTTTTTGTTTGGTTTTGATGTGTGGTTTGTTTTTTTAAAAATCAATGTTTGGTATTCTTTATCTCAGGCTTTAAAAAGTAGAATGGCTCTGTGTTTCTTTTTCCTAGAGAAGTGGACTACCTGAATATGCATAAAAGATGTACCCGTATCTACCCTTTTCTTAAATACCTCCAAAGCTGGAGGCTCTTTTTCATTCCCAAGAAACCACTTTTAGTACTTTGTTATCCTCCATGTTGGGAAGTTTATCATAATATCCAACCTAAATGTCCCTAGATGCAATTTCAGTACAGGATCTTTTTGTTCTGTCCACAGTGGACACAGAGAATAGCTTAATCCCTGGCAAAATGAACAGACCACGGCATAAAATAGAATCAGTTCTACCCGATCGCAAAAGCTCTGAAGTGAAACACTGAAAATATTTTGTTCTACTAGTGTTGTCAAATCTAAGTGGTGAGACAGAGAGCTGTGATTGTGGGGAAAAAAGGCTAAGAAGGGTAAAAAAACACAAAAAACAAGTTAATGAAGTCAGATTGTCTTTATCTGGTGAACACTGTAAACCAAAAACAACTAAAACAGAAGCAGGAGAAGAAGGGAAGGGAGAAGACACACAACCCAAGCAACACATGCTCTTTGATTCTGAGATAGGGAAAAATTTTCTGTTAGTCTAGGAACTGGCAAAAGTCATTTTGTCCTCAGCAGAACTGTAATGACTTACATCCACTACCGAGCTGTGGTAAGAAGCAAAATCCTCATTGCCTTTGTTAATTCAAATCAGTAGGCATGCTGACAGAGCAGAGTGGGACAGTAAGGAGCATGGTGGGTCATAGTGCCCAGATCCCTGATGAATTTGGAAAGTGTTCAGTACCAAATAGGTCAATACTTTTCAGCTAATAGGTTGTGTCTCTTGAGAAGATATATGATGTCATATTAGTAATTTATCTCACAGAATAACCAAAACTCACAAACTTCTTATGTTTGGGGCTCCATAGCTGGATGCAGGACTCCAGGTGGGGTCTCACAAGAGCGGAGTCAAGGGGCAGAATCACCTCCCTTGCCCTGCTGGCCGTGCTGCTCTTGACGCAGCCCATGATACAGTTGGCTTTCTGGGCTGCAAGCGCACATTGCCGGCTCATGTTGAGCTTCTCAACCACCAGCACCCCCAAGTCCTTCTCCTCAGGGCTGCTCTCGAGCCACTCTCCGCCCAGCCTGTACCTGTGTTTTGGATTACCCCGACCCGCGTGCAGGACCTTGCACTTGGCCTTGTTGAACTTCATGCGGTTCACAGAGGCCCACCTCTCCAGCCTGTCAAGGTCCCTCTGAATGGCATCCCACCATCCTATTTTACACAGGTTTTAAAGAGGGCGAAATAACTACAAAATATCTAGGTTCATCACATCAAAGAGCTTGATGATTTGAGTGGTTGAGAACAGAAAGATCTAGGAGCTTGCTGCTAATTGGCACAGAAATGTGATGTTTAGTGTCTGGGAGACGGAATTGCCAGAAATTATGCCGAAAGGTGGAAGGACAGTGTGCCAGATAGGGAAAGAATCGTCCAAGCAAAGGCAGAGCAGGAGAGGGAAAAGGTTTTCTGAGCTAAAACAAGAAAGTCCCAGGGTTTCCGGTGAACAGTACTATAAACTCTTTCTTTGTGCTTTTAGGACAGTCATCATGGTGGATGGCACAAGAAAGGTTGAGCTAGGTAAAACCAGGTTTCAGAGCATAAATAAATTTCAGGTTTGTTGTATCTGAAACTATGGCTTCTTCCTTAAGGTCATAGTTGAATCAGGTAAAAGAAACACATCAGGAGCTGTACCACACATGCAGCGTGGTTTATCCATGGGTTTGTTATCTGACATTCATGTACTTAAACTTTGATGGTGGTTCTGTAGAATTCTTAATTCGTGTGGGGTTCTTAGATTTAGTAACACATGCCAGGATATGCATCTCTGCCTCGACCTTTCCCAGATTGTGTGCAACTACATTGCAAATGGTGACAAAATATTCAGTGCTACTTTGACGTTGCTCCAGTAGCACTGACTCCCAGTGAAGCACTGACAAAGGTGGTGGAAAGCTGCAGATAATCTTCCAAGACTGTTTTGTTTGGTCAATTGGTTAGATTTTTTTTTTTAATGCAGTGGTTATCCTAGCACCGCAGTCCATCTTCTGCCTGTTAAAGGAGCTCACCAAACGTTTTATTGAAAATAACAAAACTTAATACCCTGAAAAAAAATTTTTTTATAATGTCAGTATGTTTCTCAGTTTGTCTTTTCCCAGCTTTTGTTGCAGCTTGTTTCTTTTGCTATCACTGGTAGCATTCAGAGGGTAAATAAAATGGAGAAAGGAAAAAACAAATGGGGAAGAAAGACTACATTTTTGCTTGAGACCAAAAGAAGAAATAAAGAAGGATATGAATTAAAAAATGCTGAAATACTCCCTTTTAAAAGAAGAGCAATTTCATTTTTGAAGTTCCTCATTAGGAGAAAAACCACATTAACTCCAGTGAGCGATAGACATGTCTAAAACCAGTAGGTTAAAATCCTCAGATTCTGCCCAGGAAATCATAAATACACAGTCTCTCAATTATGCATGAACAATAGCATTAATCTTCTGCAGGATGATAAGCGGTTTGCAACCTGCTCTCTTCCACCTCCTGTTTAATGGTCTATTTTGGACCTTGACAAGATGCCTGTCTAGTCAGTTTGTTCTTGAATTCCTCCATCCAGCACCTGTTCTGCATTAAAACACGAGACTCTACAAATACGCATTCCTGGACCAGACATGAGGAAAACTCAGAACTGAAATGAACGTTCTGCTCCATTAACTTTCATAAATGGATGATGTCCTTTGTTTTTGAACATTGCTTTTAATGACTCCTGTTAAAGAAGAAACAACTTTGAGTTTAGCTGTTACTGGATCACCCTGTAATTTGTGTCTATTAAAAAAAGAAATAAAAAGCCATGCCATTTTTCTGCTCTTTAGCTGCAAACCGAAGGCTGCCAAGTTACACTCCTGGAAACAAGGTTTTTTTAATTAGTGTTGCTTGTTCTAAAGGCAGTTTTAGAGTTATTTTCCACTAGAAAAAACAAAGAAGCAAAATGTGGAAAAAAACCCGTTGGTAGAGGACATAAAACTCACTCAGCTGTGAGTAGGGGCATAAGGTTTTTGCTTCATCACATGCTTAAAAACAACTTCACACATGCTTAAAAACAAGTGCAGAAGCACTGTGCTCAATTTGGGTGTGGCAGCTCAGGCTTGAAGTTTGCAGCAGGAGGAACCAAGTGATGCACAAAGAAAGATTCCTGAGCACATTTGTATGACTGCAAGTGCTCACTTTTTTAATCAGGTTACACTTCAGCAACATATCCTTTGTCACTGATCCATGGCAAAAGACATGCATGCTCTTAACCCATCCCAGCTCCATAACAAAATGTCGCCAGAGACACTATACCGGTGTCCGTATTAGTGCCACAAAATTGCTTAAGTGAAGGCAATTTACCCAGATTCAGGGAGGTACAGTGGAAAAATGTGTGTCTTGTGGGATACTGGAGAACTTCTGAGAAACGTTAACCACATACACCAAATGATTGGCTGAGTTTTACAGAACTCGGGGTAGTTTCAGCTTGCAGATTCAAACTCGACTTTTATGTGAAAACACGCAAGTGTCTATGTGAAACGGTTGTAGAAGATCTCATTTCAATTAGTGGAAAAACAATCAACGTACTCATTGAAATTTAGAGCACAGTTCATCGAGAAGCTGGTAGGGATGCAGTTTAGTTGCTTAAATCTAAATAATTATTGCCATCTGAGATGCCTTTTGGTATCCAAGATATCCACGCAGGGGTGGTGAACATAGCGCAGGGCCTGGTAGACACCAACCCAGCAGAAAGATGCCAGATGAGAGCCTGGTGAGCATCTCAAATGAAGCTTCTGTATATTGGTGACTGAACTGAGCTCAAAATTCCCATAGACTATGAAAGGAGTTTCCACACCTATCCCACTGGTTGCTATATGTGGGCACCTACACTTATATGTCTAAATCTCCAAGTTGAACTCCTGCCTGAAAGAGTAACTTAATTCTCTAAACAGAAGACACTTATTTCAACTGAAAATGTCTTAAGTTGTCTTGCCTGACCCACCAGCTGCAGTCTGAGAAAGGCATAGCCCTCCTGCAGATATTGTGTCATCTTTGGCAGTCCAGCTTGGATGCCTCAAATGCTAGAACATTTGAAATTAACTGAAAACTAGTCTTTAAGCATTGAGTTAAATATGCAGTATCCATTAAATACGCCAGCTTCCAAATTCTGTAAGATCTGTCTCCCTTTCCAAGATTGTTGCCCAATGTTACTTACAAGAGTGTTGTGAACTGCAGTTAAAAACCTTCATAGCCAGTTATTCAAATACAGGTCATTAACCAAAAGGACTTGCACAGACAGCAGAAAAATACAGAGCTGGAGTCTTGATGGAACAGCAATAAAATAAGCTGGGCTTTTGTATGAAAATCTCGTTTGAGCATCCCTAGGGTATTCGAAGCGTAAACAACCGAAGACATTCCAGCAATGCATGAGTACAAGGAACCTCATCTAATTCACTACACTGCATTGACTCGGGATATTCATATTCTCCCTGATATCTCCCTAGAAACTTTCTAGTCATTTACCCAGTAGGAAATCCATAACATCTTTAAACATTTTGCACCACTGCTTACCTAAATCTCAGTATTCAAACCAAAGCTTTCTTTTACTGTAAGAAAGACAATAACCTTTTTCCTTCACCTAGTGAGCTCAGAGAACAGTTGATTCCTGAAACTTTTATAACAACCTCTTTACTGTGTCTCAGAATATTCCTGTCCTTACCTATTTACCATTTGAACCTTTTTCTCTCCCTAAGATAGCAGCAGATATACTTCTTTGTGATGACTTTCTCAAGAGACTTGAAGTTCAAGACCCATTGTGTGTTGTACACATGTTTATTTAATAACAGATGTCAGTGGAACAATTTGGGTATCTAAAAATCGGTATGTAGTGCCTTATGGGGCACTTTTAGATACCCAAGACATCTGCACAGGGCTGATAGATGTGACAGAAGACCAGTGGGAAACCCATGATCATCTGACTTTGAAACTGGAGACCTAGTGAAATAACTTTAGTCATCTCAAATGTAATGAGATTTCTGAGACTAGATATATGAGTCATTCTCTAGTAGATGGAGTGATTTTTGTAGACTGTGTTTTGCAGATGGAGAGGAAAGGCCAAGAGAAATGTGATATACAGCATCAAAAATGAATTTTCTGGTCGTCAGGTGTCAAATGTAGAGCACTGGAGTGTCTCATTAGTGGATTGGCCAAGGTTTTGAAGATGAATTGTACACCCCCAGCACTAAAAATTGTATTTGGGTCACTGGAAATAGATTCTCATTCCTAGTCAGAGAAAGGGTTGCGTTCAATCCCATTTCGTAAGTGTCTTGTGTCTCACCATGGTTTTCCTCTGTTGGTTATGCAAGGATCAGAGTCAGGGAAAGGCATCTTGAGATAAAACCATGTGTCTCTGTTCAAAATCTAAGATATTGTGGCTGGTGCCTAAATTTACCTTCAGTATCATGGTGAGTGGTCTGAATGGGGATTATCGCCCACAGTTTGACTAGTATGTCCCACATAAATACTGGTTATCTCCTTTATGGACAAATTCATGTGGTTGTCTACAATTTTGGGGTTAACAATTAGCCTTCCACATGATATTCCCTGTAATTAGTATCAAATACAAGTGTAGTCTCAGGAATATCTGGGAAACAGTGTGGCCAGGGTAATTGCAAAGGCATTTGTAGAGGTTTTAATAGGGACCACTGTATAAAAATTTCCTCTGTTGCTGATTCTGGCATGCTGACCTATATTTTCTTACGTCCTTTATGAAGAAAGGTGTTCTAAATGGGTTATTTGCTGCCTTGTCTTCATTTCCTGGCTTCTCTCTTATTAAAAAGCATAGCAAGGGGTCAGCTTTTAAAAGCTGAATTGATTTGTCTGCCTTGATGAGGCTCCGATCTTGCACCAGTTTAGTAAGGTTCTTGCATTACAGATTAGTTAAGGCATTAACCACCCAGCCAAGCAATACCTACAAATAATGAGATGCTGTTGTGGCTTATTTCCTATTTAGCATCTGTAGTTTTAATGGACCTGGGAAAGGAAGAGATATGGTGAAGTGGAGAAGACAACAAACTGAACCTAAAACTTGCATATTCTAATTCTGTGTTGACAGTAAAGTCTCAAACTGAGCTGTTCTCCAAAGATGTCTGTTGCCATCACAGAAATGCACCATTCCTGCTCTTCTTCCATCTGTCTTAAACGTGTTTTAAGGCAATAGTTCTGAAATCCCAGCGACACCACGGGACATCCTACCAGTTACCCTGAAGGGCCTGTGCTTTGCAGTGGAATTGGATACCATAGTATCATAGAACCATAGAATGGTTTGGGTTGGAAGGGACCTTAAAGATCACCTCTTTCCAACCCTCCTGCCATGGGCAGTGACACCTTCCACTAGACCAGGTTGCTCAAAACCCCATCCAATCTGGCCTTGAACACTTACAGGGAGGGGGCAGCCACAGCTTCTCTGGGCAATCTGTTCTGGTACTTCATCACCCTCACAGTAAAGAATTTCTTGCTTGTATGTAATCTAAATCTGCCCTCTTTCAGTTTAAAGCCATTACCCCTTGTCCTATCACTCCACGCCCTTGTCAAAAGTCCCTCTCCAGCTTTCTTGTTGGCCCCTTCAGGTACTGGAAGGCTGCAATACGGTCTCCCTGGAACCTTCTCTTCTCCAGGCTGAACTGCAGCAACTTTTTCAGCTTTTCCTCGTAGGAGAGGTGTTCCAGCCCTAGGATATTTTTGAGGCCTTCCTGTGGCCCCATTCCAACAGGTTTGTGTCTTTCCTGTGCTGAGGGCTCCAGAGCTGAAAGCAGGACTCCTGGTGGGGTCTTACCAGAGTGGAGCAGAAGGGCAGAATCCCCTCCCTCACCCTGCTGGCCACACTGCTGGGGATGCATCCCAGGTTACGCTTGGCTTTCTGGGCTGCAACCACACATTTCTGGGTCATGTTGAGCTTCTCATCAACCAACAACCCCAAGTCCTTCTTCCCAGGGTTGCTGTCAATACATTCTCTCTCAGCCTGTATTTGTGCTTAGAATTTCCCCGCCCCATGTGCAGGACCTTACACTAGGCCTTGTTGAACTTTATGAGGTTTGCAAAGGCCCAACTCTCAAGCCTGTCAAGGTCCCTCTGGATGGCATCTCTTCCCCCTAGTGTGTCGACCACACCACACAGATTGGTGTCATCAGCAAACTTGCTAACGGTGCACTCAAGCCCACTGTCCATGTCACCAACAAAGATGTTAAACAGTGCTGGTCCCAATACCAACCCCTGAGGAATGCCGCTTTTCACTTCCTTCCACTTGGACATCAAGCCATTGACAGCAGCTCTTTGAGTGTGACCATCCAGCCAATTCCCTATCCACCGAGCGGTTCATTCATCAAATCAATGTCTCTCCAATTTAAAGACATGGATGTCGTGCAGGACAGTGTCAAATGTTTTGCACAAGTCCAGGTAGATGACATCAGTTTCTTTTCTTTTATCCACCAACTTCGTAACCTCATCACAGAAGGCCACCAAATTAGTCAGGCATGATTTGCCCTTAGTGAAGCCACACTGGCTGTCACCAATCACCTCCTTATTTTCCATGTGCCTTAGCATAGTTTCCAGGAGGATCTGCTCCATGATCTTACTGGGCACAGAGGTGAGACTGACTGGTATATAGTTGCCGGGGTCTTCCTTTTTACACTTTTTTAAAATTGTGTTTATGTTTCCCTTTTTCCAGGTGGAAATTTCACCAGACTGCCATGACTTCTCAGATATGATGGATAATGGCTTAGCGACTTCATCTGCCAGTTCCCTCAGGACCCGCGGATGCATCTCTTCAGGTACCATGGACTTGTTGCACCTTCAGGTTCCTTAGATAGTCTCAAACTTGATCTTCTACTACAGTGGGTGGTTCTTCATTTTCTTAGTTCCTTCCTTTACTGTCTGCAGCTTGGGCAGTGTGGCTGGAGCACTTGCTGGTGAAGACTGAGGCAAAAAAATCATTGAGTACCTCAGCCTTCTCCATCTTCCAGGTAAACAGGTCTCCCTTTTCCTTCCAGAGACAGCCCACATTTTCCCCAGCCTTCGTTTTATCACCAACATATGTACAGAAGGTTTTATTGTTGCCCTTGACATCCCTGCATAAATACAGATGTCTCCACCACAGATTATAGTCAATAGGGATTGAGTCAGTACAGCCTAAGGAAAACTGCCTTAAAAAATGAGGTGATATCCTAGGTTTCTTGCTAGACACCTTGTCTGGTTTTATGATACTCAGACCTAGTTGCATGGGAATAATTCTGAGATAATGTAACTGCAGTTTTTTGGGATACAGGTTAGTATCTCCTCAGAGCTCCACACTGTACCAAGGTGCTAGTTTGAGAGTCACCTCAGGAACTATGACTAGGAATTATGCTAGTGACTAATAACTCACCAGGATTCAGTGAAGCCATCAAGGAGGCTCAGGATCATGCTGCTCCATTGTCTTCCCAGGTAAATCGTGGCCTGGATCACCACTAGACATACAATCAAGCTCTCTTTCTCTTCACTGTTAGGGCAACATCTGATATTCTGAGGGGAGATTGGGACCTTGACAGGTCCAGGGGCTGGAGGGAGATGTTGACACTACATAGCCCTAGGTGTGGCTTTCATCTTGCAGATTCAGCGCGTTCATATGTGTGGGGTGTCTTAGTTATCGTTATAGTTTATATAGATCTGGGGTAATATAATTTGCCAAAACATAGACTCCTAGTGCCGTTTCAGGCACTTGAAATTTTCCTTTGGCCATTGGTCCTGTTGGAGGCAGGATACTTGGCCTAGGGGATCTCAAATAGCATCAGATGTCTGTGTTGAGAAAGTCAGAGTCTTGGCTCTCTCTTGACTGTGATGAGAGGTAGGACCCCCAGTGCACAGACATTCACAGGTAGCCACCTAAATGTGGGTGTCTAGATGGGGATCTGGCTCTAAGACAAGTGCCTACGAGCATGTCCTCAGAGGACATTTCAGAACAATGAATTGGATCCTTCCTCTAAATCACTCCTTGAAAAAACCTGTCTGTCTCCGTTGACTACAGGGTAACATTGGGGTATCTAGACTCTTGATGCTGGCCCTAATTTAGATGTCTGAATTTTTGGGGATCACTGCTACAGCAGTGTGTATCCCACATGATGCACTCATGCTTAGGAAAATCTCTACCAGCTTCTTTCCCCGGGGAACAGAAAGTTCTGTTGTTATTTTAGTTTCATTCCCACTCACTGCAAGGATGGGGTATAAAACTAAATACATGTTTGTCTGTATTTTTTTGCTGTCCAAGACTGATCCAGACCCCATCAATCTCTAAGGAAGATTTGCCCTGACTGGGGTGGCCCTTGAATCAGGCCTACAAGATCAAAGATAAAAGGGAAGAGAGCCAAAGACAGATTTAGAAATATAATCAGCCAGCCATAACTACATTCTTAATTAAATTGCTACAGGCCAACAGCTGCTTTTTAGGGAGTCTCTAAACTCTAACACATGCCCCTGTACTGCAGTAGTAAAACCAAGGAATAATTTTGCTCGACAATAGCTTTCCTGTGTGCATTGAAATGGCCAAATATACTTCTGTGCCTGAATTTAGTGGTTTGAGGGTAAATATATAACTATGAGGTTTTCTATTTTTTTCCTTCTTTTTTTTCCCGGTCTTCAACCATAATGTCAAAGTAAGGGAAAATATTTTGTAAAAAACCAAATTAACAAACCACAAGAAATCCATATGGCGTTTTCCCTCATCCTCCCCACTGTCTAACTGCTGCAGCTGTGAAATCCAAAGTACACCTCTTCTCCACAAATACACCCTTCTGCAGATATCAGTATTACAGACCTTAAACCAATGCTGATGGCAGAGGCAGAGAAGACAGCAGTGATCTCTTTTAGAAAGAGCTACCTATAAAGAGGCTTGAGTGTCCTGTCCATTCAAAGGCTAAGGGACCACAGCAAGGGGACATCAAGTGAGGGAAGGTCAAGGAAAAGCATTCAGAGTAACCCAGAAGATATCATTCAAACCTTCTGAAGTGAGGTCCAACTTCCCGGAAAGTAGCTGGACATTGCCTGCTCATGGGAAGTAAAGTATAAATCTTTTTATTTTCCCTTGTTTCTGCACACAGCCTTCACTTTTCTTTGTTAAATTATCTTCATCTTGACCTACGAGCTTTCCATCATATTTTCTCCCCCTGTCCTGTCAAGGACAGTGATAGAGCAGCTTTGTGAGCGCCTGGTGGCCAGTCACGGTCAGTCCACCACAACTGTGCAAAGCCTGACTCTATCTTCTTGAAAAGCTATTCTTAGGTACCAGCAGGCTGCTATTTGGTCCCCACAAAGCCCCAACTTCTCCAGGCTGTACACAGAATCTTAGAATGCTTTGGGTTGGAAGGGGCCTTTAAAGGTCATCTAGTCCAACCCCTCCTGCAATAAGCAAGGACATCTTCAACTGCTTCAGGTTACTCAGAGCCCCATCCAACCTGACCTTGAATGTTTCTAGGGAGGGGGCCTCTACTACTTCTCCAGGCAACCTGTGCCAGTGTTTCACCACCCTCATTGTAAAAATTTGCTCCTTATATCCAGTCTAAATCTACAGTCCCGTAGTTTAAGGCTATTACTCCTTGTCCTGTCACAACAGGCCTTGCTAAAAAGATTGTCCCCATCTTTTCTACAGGCCCCCTTTAAGTACTGAAAAGCTGCAATAAGGTCTCCCTGTAGCCTGCCCTTCTCCAGGCTGAGCAATCCCAACTCTCTCCGTCTTTTCTCACAGGAGAGGTGCTCCTGCCCTCGGATCATTTTTTTGGTGCTTTCCTGGACCCCCTCCAACAGCTCCATGTCCTTCTTGTGCTGAGGGCTTCAGAGCTAGACACAGGACTCCCAGTGGGGTCTCAGCAGAGCAGAGTAGAGGGGCAGAATCCAATCCCTTGCACTGCTGGCCACTCTTCTTTTGATGCAGCCCAGGATATGGTTCACCTTCTACAAACCCAGTTCCCTTAGCCTCTCCTCACAGGACAACTGCTCCAGCTCCCAAACATCTTGGTGGCCCTCCACTGAACTTGCTTGAGTTTGTCAATGTTTTTGCTGTAACCGGGGCCCAAAGCTGGTCCCAAAACAGTATTCTAGAAGCAGTCTAAATTTTGATCCAAAACAACAGCAAATCATCACTCTTTCTATCACTTGATAGATACGTGTCCCACACGCTACATTTTTTTCCAGAAGATACAAGAAAATCTAAGCCTGAGATTTGCTTGACCAGACTTTAGATGTCTGAGATATATATATCTCGTTAAAAAGCCTTCCACACCTACCTTTCTTCGCTACTTGTCCCTACCCTTCAGCCTCCTACACTGTATCTGAATATCTCTTACAATGAGATGAATCAGGTTTAGTCAGATCACTTTTATAGAATCATAGAATCATTAAGGTTAGAAAAGACCTCTAAGATCACCCAGCCCCACCATCAACCCGTCGCCACCATGTTTGCTAAATTTAGAAGTCTAAAGTTACTTATTACAAAGATCACTCATAGAATCCCAACTATCTATAATACTCAGGAACAAGTATTTCAGTGCATTGCTGGAGTGAATGTTCTAGCCTACTTTAGAAATTATGAAAAGGCCTACAGATAATGCCATCCTGCAATCCCATGGCAATCTGAAAATTCTGGGAACTTGCACATAAATACACTTATATGCCAATTGCATGCCAACTTTAACTGGACTCTCAAATAAGCACTCAAATTCATGACTGACAACCTCTTTCCCTTACATGTTTTCCCACGTGACGCCTTCTGTCAAAAGCAGAAAAGCTCAATGAAGAAAGGAGGTGAACTCCACCAAAGCAGCACATGGTACATCTGAATTCTCCTTTATGAAACAGCTGGGTATTTCGAGTTAAATCATAGAGGATTTGTACATCTCTCAGTCTCACATCTCTGAATACCTTCCTTCCTATTGACAAATTTGCCTTCTTGCAGATAGTACTGAAAATATATATTAGAGTGATGTATATGTGAGTGCATGTAAAATAGTTTTAGGCTACGGTTAATGTTTAAAAAAAGCAGAGTAAAATACGAGAGTTATTTCTGGAGAGAAGCCAAAAGAGACTGAAAAAATACTGGCGTGCTCAGATGCAGAGGTTTTTCAAAGGTCAAAGTAGGTGAGCGCTGGGTGGCCAAGAGGTGTGGAGAGGTCTCAGCAGCCAGGAGAGGTTCAGCAAACCAGTTCAGTGACCAGTTCAGCCATGTTGCTCTGTCTAGCTCGTGTAGTCACACAGCTGACAGAAGCAATGACAATATGGTGCAATGGCAGTGAGATGGAGTCCCATAACTCTGCTGCTTCCATCATCTTAAGTCATACGAGGGAAGCGGCAAGGTGAGCAGCACCATCAAAAATTGAGAAGTTAGAAATCTAAGAGGTCAGCATGAGCTAGCTGTAAATGTCTTCTGGCCACTACTTGTGGCTTTCTGCAACAGAGATCCGCACCAGCTGCCAAACCCACCTGGCTTTTTTTGGGAAAAATATGCCCACATTAAACTCTTAAATTGCTGCAGATGGTGAATGGAGCCCTAGTGTCTGCAGTGTCAACACGTACAACTGAGTTAGTCTCCCTTCTCCCTCCTTACTGATACCAGAGGGGAATGGGTATTTTAGGGAATAATTCATCTGACTTACCTTCAACACAGACTTTAGGATGAGAAGTACCACGCTGCAGTTTATTACACATGTTGAACACATCTCTGATGACAATAAAAATAATTCATGGTATCCAGCTCCAGTGCAAATGTTGAATCTTAGTCACATAAATCTCTATGGCAAACACTTCATGGCAGTTATTATATACTGCTGTCCTGCAGCATTCTGTCCAAGGACATTTATTCTGTGCTTTTTCATCCTGTAGAAGATGTGAGCTATAAAATCTGCAGAGCATTAGAGGGTATTATTTTCAGAAATTGTCACCTTTGTGTGAGGGGAGATTAATTCCTGTGCATGTGACAGGCAGAGCAGTACTGCAGCGAGTCCTCATTACATCCCTGCGATTCAACCAATTGTTTACAAGGTGCTGATTACAATCACTGTCCACATCATTCATTTTATAGAGGAAGATAACCAGGAATCAAAGAAAAAATATCAAGAGCCCTAAATCAACCCACATCCTACAGAAATTCAGAGACGAGCACACCTGAAAAGAATATGGCAAAGGAGGACAGGAATACAAATTGGCTTTCAGCAACACACAGTTGTGCCAGTTTGACTCAGATTTCCATCAATATACGCCCTTCAGGAAAGCCAGTAAGAAATCTCCAGGTTCAATAATACCAATTTACACTCTCAGCTAAGTCAATAATTGCGTATATTTGGATTTTTATTTATATCACTGAGATGAAACCTTCAGAAGGCTTCATAGGTAGGAAAAGAATGTTAGGGCTACTGATTCCTGACCCCACTCCAGATAACTACTAAATTCATGTTCAATTCAAATGAGTCTGTATTACAAATACTCCCTCTGTCCACAAGCAGAAGTCAAAAAATATCCCTCTTGACCAAATTCCTGTGTCAAGTTCAGGATCCCTACAACCTCCAATCAAGAGCCTTAAGAAGCAAATGTACCATGAGAAGGAAATAGGAAGAAGCCTGGATATCGGCAAAGTCAGAAGTCCCTGGGTGGGGGGAGGGAGAAGAGAAAACTGTGAGAAATCGTCCCTTGAGCTGAACCACTGTCAGTTTGGTAGCAGAAATCTCTACTTTTGTTCTTGTATTTTGATCAGACTTAAGCACAAGAACTAGCCTTGCCTCAGACCACCTTTCATTTAATTGAGGTAAAAACTCCTGCTTTCCATCCTTCAGTGATGAAGTATGGTACAGGCAGAATCATCGTCATGCCAAAGGCAAGCTACTCTCTGTGCTCCTCAGACCCCACAGGTACCTTCTCCCTTGATACATGGAGACTGACTGGAGGAAACAATGCCCTGGTGGCAAGACCCATACTGGAGCTCAACCTTCATGAAGGGCTCTGGGGAGATAGCGCCCACCAGCACATAAGTGACTTCTTTGTAGCCATTGACTCCATCAGCCCAGCCAGCTGCACCTACTGCTTGGAAATGATGGAGATGGAAGGAGGGCCATGAGAGTATGAAAGTCTGGATGTGGGAGAGATGAGAGATGAGCCTGCCATGTGTGGTTTGGATACTGTGGACGTGACTGGTAAGTCTGTACAATTATTTGGCAAACCAGGAGTAAAGTCTTGTCTGTGGGGGCTAAAACATAAATTCATGTGTGTGTTTATGCCACTGGAGCCCTGCACAGTAGGGACTTTCAGAGGTTTTTGCGGCTGGGGAATATTTCCTGGATAAAAAGAAGGCCAGAGGTAAGACTGTGATTGCAAGAAGCCCCTCCAAATCTGAAACATTTGCCCATCCTTGGGGAAAGTTTGTGCTTGTCTGTCTTGTCATATCCCCACATCCTTTTATGTTCTTTTTTATTTTCTTCTTTTTTGTTTGTTAGTTTGATTTTTTCCTGGAGGGGTTTGTGAAAGAGGTCATCCCCTGGGGAGGGAAGGGAGGGAAGGAGGGAGAAAAAGTGTCTGTCTTTTATTTATGCAACGTCCAGGGAGACCGGGGACAGGCTGAGCGTCTTGCCTTCTTGCAAAAATACCCAGCCAAAACAGAGCCATCATCTCTTTAGTGGTGGCATTGAGGAATGGGTGGTGGGGCATTTTTGGGTTTCTCCAGGAGCTGTTGTCTTTGGCGATGCTGCCCTGTCTCTAGACGCTTCCTGTGTTTCAGAGGTTTTGTTAGTTTATAGAGTATCTATGTCAGACTTGAGGTTCACCCGGGAAATTGGTTCTTGCTGTAGTCAGCAAAATTGAACAGAATGGAGAAAAAGTCTCAGGCTCCCTGCCCAACAACCCACCTCCCCATGAAGTCTCCAGAGCACTGTTTCCCCAGAGCAGTTTCTGGAACAGATGTGCTCTTATGAATTACAAGTAAGTTGTTTCTATCACTTTCTTTTTAAAGAGTTTTCCAGCCCTAAACCTGCAGACATCCCTGAGATCCAGCTTACCTCTTTCCACTGCTCACCTCCTCTTTGGCAGGAGTGAGGCCTGAAATTTCCCTTTTACACTGGAGGCAACATTTTATCCTTCATTAAGCTCAGCCAGTGCAGGACCAGACCAAGTGTCTGTGAAATAGGAAAGGAGATCTCTGCAAAAGACCATGGCTGGGCTGAATGCTTCCTGTATCCTGATCTGCCACAATGTGTTTCAGACACCACGTCTTGCTCAGGATGTATCTTCAGTATCATATACCTCCACTACGTCTACTGTCTCTCACCAGCCTTACCCGTAAGCATGGCTACGCCACACATTAACAGGCTGTCACTCCTGCCTGTATAAACGCAAAGGGAGACGCAGACCACTGTACTATGGCTATCCAGACTCCGGCAGAAGTGCACGTGGACAGACACAACTGTCACATCCCCTCCCTTCTCAAAAATGTTTCACCCATGGATGGGACCCAGACAGACACAGGCACACTTTGACACAGACACATGCAAAATTGGTTGCAAAGCCATACACAGTCTTATATATGCGAGCAGCTAACTCAGATAAATACGATATATGTGGGCAGTGATATCCATACTAGATGTTTCTACATCATCTCATCTTGTTAATAATGACTAAAAAGGAGTTCTCTAGAAAGAAGGATATATGCATTGAAGAGAAATGCTTGATGTTAGTGTCTGAGCTGTGATTAGATAGTGATCCCCTAAAACTGCCCATCAAGGAATCCCATTTCCTTTTCAGCCATCACAGGATGGCAGGCAGTAAACGCAGCCAGCTAACAAAGTCCTCAATAAGTTACTGTGGGAAAGGTCTGCCGTGGTGTGACAAGGTACCTGGTACAATCCGTCACTCTTCACAGAAGGGTGGCAACAGTCATCTCTGGATTCTTGAGACATTATTCCTGGGAGCAAAACATCCTCTGATTTTGATTCCACTCTTTTTCCTGCACCTTTTTACTGTGTTTTTTATGAGCAGGAGCAGCTCATTAGATCTCTGAGGTGATCTTTTAGTCAAAGCTGCTCTACGCAAAAACATGTGGCTCAAATTATTCCGGTGTGTTCCCATAAATTGTGACTGTATTTTCATCCTGATAGGACTTTATTTAGCTTTCTAGATAGTTGCTTTATTTTAAGCTCTGTCCGGGAGCAACACGAAATTGCCAACACAGCCTAGGGCACACACTTTGCCACCCACAAATCTGTATGCCACGAACAAAGTCTAACCTTGAAACTTCTTACAACAAGATTTTTGGCTTCTGATAGAAACATAAACCAGTCCCCTGTGGCACATATTTTCAGTTGTCTTCTGGGGTTTTACATTTCAAGTCTCTGCTTTTATGGCAAACCAGGCTATGGAGCAGAATCTGGCATCTTGATGCTGTATCTATATTATTTATTAATGTTTATCTGATTGCTTTTTTTGCAGTGCTTGTGTACATAAAAACAAGTTCTGGACAGCGTTTCACAAATATTTACCCTGGCTCTGAAACAGACTCTAGTTTGACCTTGGAAAGAATCATTTTAATCCATTACCCCTGTTCTAAATAGCAGCAATGGGAAGTTGGCTCCTATATGCGTGTGTCAGTGCCCTACAGCAAATGCTCCTAGGCTCCAAAACCTATTTATCATAAGCACTACATGATTAGCTATGGATGAAGAGTCTCTTTTTACAGAAACAGTCTGTTTCTTCAGGATGAGGAGAACTTCAATGTGGTCTCAGGTGTCCTATGAGTCCCTGAGCAGCCACAGCATTCTTCTGTACTCTGCAGCTGTGAGGCTAATTATTCTCCTCACAGAAAAAGCACCTTGAGCTGAAGAAACAGGGCCAGGCAAGGAGTTCATAGCATGAGTGTCACACTAGTATCAGCATTTATTAATAGCATTCCTATCTGATATCACAAGCACTTAAGACTGTAGTGCTACAGGGGTATTGTTACATACACATTGCTGCTTTGCCCGTGCACTCGCTGCCATCTTCATTGTCACTGCTGTGAAAGAAGTCCTGTTATTTGCATTTGTAAAGGGAGCTAAAAGCATCTAGACGTGATGCCAGATGCACCAACCCCTCTATGAACATGGCCAAAGATCTTCTTATTTCCTAAATCCTCTAGCTTGATATTTAATCTAGGTTTCATTCATGTCTGAAATGCTGCATCTCTCAGTTAAAGCAGGCTTATAGTAGGGGAGCTTAGATCAGGCATCTTCACCACCGTGCACAGACCATACCAATAAAAAATAAGCAATATCTTGTCTGTCAATTATCCTCACAGCTTCTGCTGGCAGAGCTTCCCCAGGCAAAGCTCACATCCTTTCGTGTTACCGAACAGCATACATAAAGGGAGAAACAAGCATAAGCACAGTTCACTGCATCAACTCATGCTTTGAATCAGTTCCCTTTAGCCCAGCATCCATGCTCATTCTGGAAGGTAAAATTCTCCATTATATCAACTACAGCAAGCGCGGCAACTGAACCCACCGCTCTCTGCAGTGTACTCAGAAACAACAGGCTCTGGTCCCATAAGGGATGGCATCAGAGAGCTTTGGAGCAGGGTGACTGTCCTCTGGGAATGCCTCTAAACAGGGACTTGGAGCATGTGGTTGGAAACGATGCAGTTTCCAGTCTTTTGTGGCAACAAAAGACAGTTTCCAGTCTTTTGGGGCAATGGGCACAAACTGAAGCATGAGAAGTTCCGTCTGAATATGAGGAAGAACTTCCTCCCTCTGAGGGTGACGGAGCACTGGAACAGGCTGCCCAGGGAGGTTGTGGAGTCTCCTTCTCTGGA
>Ga0065711_1029319_pt1 | contig 36691 bp, 24 predicted proteins | sample Hoacrofraction12_FD_59098 | JGI IMG/M metagenome (GOLD analysis project Ga0065711, IMG submission 59098) | Hoatzin crop microbial communities from Cojedes, Venezuela - Epithelial fraction 12 v2 (version 2) | ecosystem: Host-associated > Birds > Digestive system > Esophagus > Crop | place... | reverse complement strand
CACACTGCTGGCTCATGGTTAACCTGTCGTCCACCAGGACACCCAGGTCCCTCTCCACAGAGCTGCTCTCCAGCAGGTCCACCCCAAGCCTGTACTGATGCATGGGGTTGTTCCTCCCATTCCTCCCTTTGAAGCATCAACGCAGCTCCTGTTAGGTAAGGATCCAGTTGTAGGTGGACCAAAGGCAATCCCCTGAGTTTCTACCTAAGGATTACGCCATGCCCTCAGATTGTTATCTTGTCAATGCCATTCTTCACACAGTCATGTTAGCAGACAACGGAGAGAGTGCCACAGCCGCAAAACTCCTGGATGAGCAAACCGCCGTGCGCTACCAGCCCCGACCCCGAGTGCAGCCTGCTTAACCCATCTCGGACGAGGACGCAGACAGTGGGGACTTGGCAGAAGACTGTCTGTCTTTCTTGGGCTGATCCATTCTCACAACGTCAAATTGCTCGCAGCAGAAATGTTCGGCCATTAGGCTTCCAGGTGGTGACTGCAAAAAAGCAAACCTAGAAAGCACTACTTCCAGTCCCACTCTCATCAGAAGATTATTTAAATAAATCTTTCCCATCACATTGCTGTGCAGTGTCCTTCAGTACTGCCTGGGAGCAGGCGGGGAATTAGTCCTGCTTCTCTGTTTGTAAATAAAAGATTTGGCATCTGAAAATTTTGCTATAATATTCAAATATTTTCCACAAACACATTTGGATGTTTTTTACGTAAAACTGCACACCTTTTTCCTTAAAAGGCTTGCTTTAATGATGCAACACCTATTCTCCTACCCAACACTAGTACTTCCTCACCTCACAACAGGAGTACTATGGTGATTAATGAATGTCTTTGAACAGGAAAGTGCTATCTGAGTGCTAATTATTACCCATGTACACACATACTACTGCTGCTTTCAAGGGCAGAGTGTTCACATACCAGAGTAATAGGAAAGCTTAGAAAAACATATATTGATACCCAGGAGTTTTATCCACCACAGAAATGTAAAAAGGGAGAATAAATTAAAAGTTAGATGTTTCAATTCATTATTGCATGTTCTACTGAACTGCTCTCCATCTCTTTAATAAGTTCAGGGCAGCTGAAAATGGAGTTTAGATTGGAAGCGGCTCGCAGCCTTATCTTCTTGCACTCTCAGTAACGCTAATAAGAATTACAAAAATATGTTAGTGCCCATTGTGACAGGCACAGTTAAAGTATGTGACTGCACATCCAAAGGGTAAGTTGAAGGCAACTCTGTCTCCCAGATGCCGGGGCTCTGCATGGATCAGTCCGCAGCTCCCACATGCAGCATCCCTCTCCTTCAGATGCCCGGGGAAGCAATGCCTGGAGAAACACTCAGGGTGTTTGTAGGGTTTTTTTATCTCATCCATCTTTAAAATTATGTGGTTTGAGTGCAAATGGTATTTTCAGATGTTTCCTTAATGAGGATAATTCGTTCACATTTATCAGTCAGTGCGAAGCGCTTCAGCGTTCCTCCGCTCCTGCAGCTCGGCGACCAGCCCGGCCGGGCTCGGGAAGCACGCGCTCAGCATGTACCAACCGCCCTCCCCATTCCCCAGCTTTGCTCTCCCAGGACACGTTAATTAAAGTCAACTGAATGAAAAAATAATTGCAGGCGAATAAGGAGGGGGAAAGCCTAGACCCATAATTTAAAGATCTCAGAAGTTTGTGTTTTGTTGAGAGGTAATAATTTTGTTGAGAGGAGAGAGGTTCTCTTTCTTTTTCCTTCTTGGACTCCCTCTATATCCGCTGCTTGCAAAGGCGTGTAATGGCAACCGGCAATAAGCAGCGGCCTTTCGTTAGAGCTACGCAAGCACGTGTGGCCTTTTCTTCCTTCAATGCCTGCTTTCATCTAGCTTCTGTCACTGTCACATCTGGAGGTGTCCCAAAGACACTGCAGGGTCTGACCTAAAAGGTCACCTGATCCTGGACACAGTTGTCCTGTAGGATGCGGAACAAAGTGAACATTGGAACTGTTAAATACTGCTACTGTAGCATTTCTCGCACTAATTAAAAACCGGCTGGGGATCTTCCTTCTTGATGCTGCCTCTACTTCAAACAAAAACATTTCAACAAATCCAAACGAGGGAGAGTGCCTTAGCATTTTAAGCTAATAATAATTGTTTTAGAAACCCGTATTTGCTCAGGGGTATAATTCATTCAAAAAATGACCTTAAGACTCAGCGTTAGGCAAACATAAACCCCTTGTTATTTGGGAGAGGATGTTTTTAAGCTGCTCTCCCTCAAATGGTGAAGGTGCGTTTGCTGTCAGCTCTCTGTCCCACCGGCTGCCGGGGCATTCCTGGCGCAGAAGGGCCCTCGGGGCTGGGAGAGCCTTCCCGTCCCGGCCGCATCGCCACTGTCCTGCATCGTCGTTGGCCAGGTGCCTGCCTGCAGCAAGCGGTGACAGGGCAGTGCTTCTGCTGGGTGATCAAACGCAGTTCTTGGACAGCTCGGGCTGGATGGGTTTACCAAATGATGGCGTCACTTTGGTGTCACGCCAGCCTCGCCGCAGGCGGATTTGATTCGAGGGAGCCGTTTGTCCAAACCACTGAGGATGCAGCACAGATTCCGCAGTGAACCAGAGAAAGGGTGGTTCGTGTCCCCCACCTGTCTGCTCGCAACAGCAGCGCCTGGAACTGTAACACAAGCTTCCCTAATCTGACTCCCCATGGGCTTTAGAGTTAGTATTTGACCCTTCAAAATATATATATAAAATAAATACATGTGCAAAATGTCCATCCGTACTACAGACACGTGCACGCAACAGGCACAGACGGACCTGCACCAGGATCCATAAGGATTTGGCTTCGCTAGTGCTGAAAAATATTATAGAGATTTTTAGTTTTACTTTTAAAGGGGTGATAAAGGTTTAAGGCGAAAAAGTAATAAAAATGCGCAGTTAATGTCTGCCATAATTTTAACAGAAAATAAAGCTGAATTCGCCTATGTATAGAGAGGACTTGGCGCAATGCATTCATTTAAGATACAAGCATTCCCCAGTGTTCCTGGCCCGGAGCTCTGGCTGCTTTACACACCAAATAAACATTAAATAACCTTATCAATCAGAGTCACAGAAATCACTTCAACAGGACTGCACAACTCGCGTTCTTCTTTGGTGCATTTTAGAAATTTAGAATACCAGTGCACTGCAGAACATCAAAAACCTGCTATGGAAACAATGAAAAGCAAACAAGGTGCCCATGACACCAAACATTCCAGCCACACCCAGAACAAATCTTTAAAGACTCTTCCCGGCGTAACTATTTTGAATCATCATCTTTCCACAACCCATCCTCCCTGCAAATTCACGTTACACAATCTTTCTGTACTTAAAACCTCCTTGGTAAACAAAGCCCACCTTCAAGAACCTTCCTTTAGACCAGGTCACGTTTACAACTGGCAATATGAGAAAAGCAAAGCGATCGCCACCGCTGCGACCTGCTGCTGCTCTCCAGCCCGAGCCCTTGCGTTCAGTAACTTGCTGGGAAGAAATCTGGTTATATTTTCGGGAACCAGTTCCTCTGCTTGCACTGTAATGGACCTTACTTCGTGTTACCAAAAAACACAGGACCAGCACGGTTGTGTGGCAAAAGCATTTAATTTTATAAAGCCATGTGGCACTGCTGATGGTTCTCCTCTGTGGCTCCCGTTCTTGCAGTGTTTCACCCCTCCCTGTCCCACCAGAAGGGACGTGGTGCACCCGCTCGGCTCGGCATCTTGCCAAGGGTGCAGCAGGCAGCGGCCAGTTGTGCCCCCCTCTCCCCTGGTCCACAGGCAAGGTGCAGCTCTTGTGATTGTTTGCCCGCCATCATCTCCCTTTATGGTTCTCATATTGTGAAAAATAAAAGGTGTCGCATGCTTCACCTGAAGGCAGCAAGCTCTTAAGAGGGGTTTCTCTGGGTTTCTCTGCAAACTGCAGCCACAGCATGACCGTTTTTCCCAAACTGCCCTTTTTAACGACATCCTACATTGTCTTTTCAACATGTTAAAAACAGTGGCATATAATTAAAGTCAAATTGGCGGGGCAGAAATTGACTGGGTGACTACAATTAGCTTTACCAAAGAGATACTATAGAAATCACTTATTTGGTCTAAACAAGGCCTTAAATCTACTAATCTGCATTGAAAAAATAAATGCTCTGTATGTTAAATTGCAGGGGTTTGTTTTTTCACCTCTTGTAGATGTATCACGCCAGACTTCCAGATGAGAGGAAGAAACTATGAGTGAAGAGTGTCCTGGAGATTGCGTGCAGCTCTTTTCCTGGGTCAGAACTGGACTGATCTGAGAACAATAATTATGAGGCTGACATGTATGTTCTCCTTCATCTTGCTGTTCGGAGCAGCAGGGCTCGTTGTCTTCATTCACCTGCAGGACCCAGAAGAAATAGTTCATCAGCAGACACCAGGTTAGCGTTCCTCCTTCTATTTGATTCGCTCACTCTTTCATGTTCAGCGTTTTGTACTTATACCCTTAACAGTGTTTTACCTATTTCACAGAGGTTGCCTCAACAAAGGTATGTAAGTTTTTTAATGAAGGCTGTTTTGAAATTAATTAACAATTTCTTTAAAAAAAAAAAAAAAGCTTGCTTAAAAAACAGTTCCAAGAACCAATTAACTGATTATGCCAGGGTCTTTGCCAAGGCGCACAGGGTCCAGCAGGGCGGAATAAATTTTCTGCTAAAGTTGAGACCAACTTCTGCTACCAGCTATACCACTACAAATATGAAAATGAGAAATTTCACCAAAAGTTCAGTTCCTGCAAATACATGCCTCTGAATCTACCTTCGCCTGTACGTGGCATCCAGTGTGTCACGGAGATGCAAAAAGAGAGATGGATAAATGAGTCCTGCAAGAAGTGTAAAATACTTTGGGATGCATTCCTTTAAGGTGCTTAACTTCCGTTAAACCTTTCCTAACTTTCGTTCGTACGCACGCCATCTTCCTGTGCTACTCACTTTGTGAGGAGCCGCAAAGACCACATCCATGGGAGAACTAGAAAACTGTGGCTGAAACAGTGGTTTCCTTCTGAAGGAGGGGCATGCATGAAGTGTGAAAGAGCGTGAGATCTCTTGATTTACTTACAGTCGCTTTCTCTTTGACTAAGGCTGTGATGAAGGCTGATGTGGAGCCTAGACAAATGCCAGTGCAGTTACTCCAGCTCATACTAATGCTCCTGTGCACCGAGGTTCGGTTGCCGTGTTTGCTCTTATATGCATTGAAATCCTCCTTTGACTAAGTATGTGCTTTATAAAAAGTCAATTCGACTGGTATCTTCATTGTACAATGAACACAAATGTGTATATTTTAAAGTATTACTAACATTTTTAAAGGAGCTGAACCCTAACACAGAGAATTCTTAAATAATTACATGAAGTGCTAATCCGTGTCCAGGTTCATTAAATGCTTATTTCCATGCCACTAAACAATCTATACTTTAATATGTTTATTATTTAGTCCAACTGCACACCAATTTTGAAAGCAGCCACTCAGCTGAAACTATAGAAATAATGAATCATCGGTGTTGTGCAAAGCAGAGAATTAACCAGTCCCTTCGGTGCTTTTGCAATTTATTTTTGTATACTTAGATGCAAAAGAGCTTACAGATTAGAACTGGCCACATTCGACTGAAATTGGTCAGTAGACTGGGGGTGAGGGGAAAGACGTATGGACAGCACATGCAGGCAGTACTCTAACGCGTCTGAGAATCTGTAACTTCACACTGAAAAGTTCATTCTTTGCTCCTGCAGGAGAAGGAATTTCTAGTGGTGTCTCAAAAAAAGTGCAATTCCGTCTCCATTTTTTCATTATTGGTCCCCATCTCGATCTGTCGCACCTCTGTTCCCTCTGCCACAAACCTCCTGAACGCCGATTGCTGATTGCAGCACACTGAGAAGTGACTTTGGGGAGCGACAGAACTGTAGAAGGGGACGCCCAAGCATATTTAAATAAAAGCGCGTTTGAACCGAGCTCCTGCCCCTAACAGGGAAACTCACTCCGTAACGCGCTGCATTGCTGTGGGCACAGCTCTGCAAAGCTAAAACATGAACATCCCAGCCACGCTGCTGCTGCCAAAGGTGTGCAATCAATTGCTCAGCTCTCATGTTCAATTACTATTTTTGTTAATAGGAACCAGACTGTACCCTTGAGTAAAAGGTGCTCAATACAATCACTCTTATTTCCATTTGGCTGATTTTCGCGTGTGTTACGTGCTTTCAACTCCCAGTGGACTCAGAAACTCCGCACATCCCCTGCTGCTGAAAATGACACCAGTTCTCACCAAAACATATCAGGTGGCTTAAAGGACAGAGGAAGAAGTATCCGTTTGCTTCATTAAAAAGAGAGGTAGGCATGTCTCACTGCTGGACAGTCTCCCGTGAAAATCTGCCCCTGACAGGCGACATTTGTGGCGCGCTGAGCAGGCTCCTGCCCTTCCTCGCACGCAGTGTTTCTCCCTAGCAGGGCCCGTTTCCAGCGGAGACTGGAGATCGCGATCGTTTGCCTTCTGATTGCTCCTGCAATAGAGCTGAGCAAAGGTGTGTGTCATTAAGCTACTCAGGACAACAGATTCTGCACGACAAAGTTTTACTGGATTAGCCTTTGCTTTTGGGTTTCCCAGGTCGTTACTACGTAGTGAAACGCATCTGCCAGGCGCTGGCGTCTCATCGGGAATGCTGGAGGAAAGTCAGGAACATTTATTTTCCACTGAAAAGCAGCGTAGGAGAATTTTGCGTTGTCCAAAAGGACATTTTTCACTGTTAGCACGTTCAGTCATCTTTAATTTAGGATAGTGCAACTTATGAAACAAGATTAATAAAAATACTTTGGTACTTTAGTTTTATCTGTCTGTTCTGGAAATTGTTCTTGATTGTTTTAGTCCTAGCAAGCATGATGGCGAGACCTTGATGTACTACTTAAACCAGTATAAAATCCACAGTCATAAAACTTTAAGTAATGCTTACATTACTTTCACTGAGCAAAGTACTCCTGACAGTAGCTGTTTGTGTTGATTTGTTACTATTCATTTATTCTTTCCCTGTGCTTCACATTGCTACCTAATTGTGATGCTGTACTGAGAAAGCAATATCAAAGTAATTTTCCACAACATTAGTTACAATTTTCTTCTGATCTTTCGAGTGAAACAATCCCATCCTGTTGGCTTCTGTGAGCATATAAACCTTGATTACATTTATCTGTTGGAAACCAATGCTTACAAAGTATATGTGCCCGGGATAGCGGCGGTGGAGCCTTTTTTGCTGATTGCCAAACATGCTGTCCACGTAGCTTTATTTATATAACGCACATCACTCTGAGCAGGTATATTTAAGACAGACAGCCGTTTAGGGTGAGCAAAACAGATTTCCCAAGCCAATATATTAAATTCAGTAGCTATTCCTGTGGTCATTAAAGAGACAATAACTTCACTCACAACAGTCGTTCTCTCGGCATCTATGAAGAGCGCTGTTACTACGGAGAACGCGGGGTAAAGCAGGGGCGCGGGCTGAGAAGCGGTGCGAGCCATAGGCACACACTGTACAGAAACGTAGTGCTCTTCTCATAATTCTCCCTGTATAATTACATAAAACTTGGCTTCTGCAGTAATCATGGCATTATTCTTGAACAGACACAGTAAAGGATTTGTTTTGGGTAAGTCAAGCGCATTTGTGCTACAGGATCTACAGCTGTACTTCAGACCGTGCGCTCCACGGACTTCAGTCAGAAGAGAAGGGCTATTCTAAGATGGTATCTGCTTTTCCAGTAGGAGAGTTTGCCAAATACAAACCAGGGGAAGTCGTAATATTTCTATACACCTATATTAATGTAGCAAATTTCTCTCTCTGTGGTGAGCAAGCCCGTGGGAAAAAATTACTGGGTTTTTGCCATCTGGTTACTGAACTCACAAACCTGTAAGAGTTTTGAGTTAGAACTTCTAAGGTGAATATATATGGACACACACTCCTCTGGGAGCTGGCAAAGGTGGAAAACAGCTCTCAAAGGATGCCTGTTGTGAAAGCTCCAGAAGGGTGAAAACAGGGAGCAGAAGGGGAATGGCTTTGCCCTCTGACTAATCCGAAAGTCAAGTACGAATACAACCAAGCCCGAAACCCACCTGACTGAGACTCTGTAGTGACTGCTGCCCTTACCTCGTCTGCCAGTTCCTAACGTAATACTTCCACCTTCTTCATTCCTTGCTGTGCTACGGGTGTGGCGGGGAGAGAGGGAGGAGGGAGAGGCGGCAGTCTGCAGGCTGGCTGCAAATGCAGCTGCAAACCTGACTTGTGCCACGGTGCTGAAATCTTGCTGTGTGTTGTAGCAGCCCTGGGGCAAACACCAATATTGTAGCTATACTGAAACTTTCTTCATTACTTATTCAGAGCACATACACCTTGTTACTCACAAATTACAGTCCTGTGCACATCTCCACGCTCACTGTGCATTTCCATAATACTATCCCAGTGCACAATGCTCCGCTTATTTGTCATACTGGAAACTTTTTCCAAATACAATTGAAAATGAACTAGCATTGATATATAATTTCAGAAGTAATTTTCCTACAATTTGCAACTTACTTCTCTTTATAAAGTGGGAGCCACTTAATCTGCTTCTCAGCTAACATCGTCGGCAGAAATGACGAACAAAAGGCTGCGGTGGCTGCAGCGGAGGCGAGGGGGCTTGCCAATAGCTTTTCCAGCAGAAGCGGCATAGTTACGCGTGTAGGGGTAGCTTCCACCAACCCAACTGGGGAGGAACCTTCTGCAGTCACATCCTCCAAGCCTTCTTTGGCTGAACTTTCCCCAGCAGAGAACTTCCCTGTGTGCAGGCTGGTTCCCAACAGCCTGCAGTTATCGGGAAGAAAACAAGAAGATCTATTTCCTTGTCTGCTGAGGCAGGGCACTTGGAAGGGAAATGTGGTCTTATGAGTACGATAGTCCCTGTTCTGCTGCTTGAAATGGTTCAGACTGGCTGTGAATGTGAACCTGGTTATTGTTTACACCGGAAAGAAGTGCTGGCAACCACTTCATCAGTCTGCTGCTATGGGGGGTCGAACGGTGTCCAGACGGTTACGGAGCAAACCCTACACCACACTGCCAGTGCAACCCTGTTCAGAAGGAATGCAGCCTAGTGCTGAAAGCAATCACGTATAAGCCATTTTATCACAAGCAATACAGAGAGATTGTCTCCTACAACGCTTTTCCCCTGCTTTCGTGACTTTGCCATATCCTTGGCAAGCTTATGAAAAACGCAGCATTTATTTATAGCATGTATTGAGAGCGCACCCCTTTTTTTTTTCTTTTTGTTTTTCTTACAGTTTCGTTAACATACTTTAGCATTTAGAAAGTCAGTGCTTTTTCCAGCCCAAAGCCCATTAAGGCAGACACAGCTCTTCAGCTGCAGCGTCGCAGGCCAGCATTTGTAGGACCAGTATTTCCCACCGACCACCAAGTGCGTCACAGAGTCGGAGCACTTCGCTGTCGCACTGTGGAACTGGGATCCAAAGCTGCTGCGGTTTGTTCCTGTCCTGCCCTACTGCTCATAGATTGCACTATATTGTGTTAAATCAGGCAATTCACCTGCTAAATGTTTCCATTTCCTATTATTACGGGGTTCTCTGCAGGGAATTCAAGGTACTTAAGGACTGCCAGATCCTACAACACAAATGCCAGACCAAAGCATGTTAACTGTGAGATTATCACAGAACGCAGTGCGTTGCTGGCGGCAGTTACAATCCCAGAGCAGTGGGGCACACACACATCAGATGACTGAACTCAGATCCACTGCCCTTTTATGTGATGGCATAAAGTCCACGTCACCTAATCCCAAACGTATTTATCAGCATAAAACCAGAGCGATGCAACGCTGAACCACTCACATAGTGCAGCTTCCGCTTCCACAAATTCCCCTGTCTTTTCCTCACTTTTTCTGTGAGCATTTCTTCTCAGATACTGACTGGTTGAAAAAAAGGTTGGATATTTCTTTTAAAGCCTACTTTTAAAAACTGTCAGAGGTTGACACTTCTTTCTTGTGCCTGGCAAAATAAAGAGTGACCTGCCATCTCAGAGCTGCACTCGCTGATGGCGCTTGGCAACATCTCCCAGGCAAAACCCAGGCGCAGCGCGAGGTGTCAGCAGCCTCGCCGAGCAGCAGCCTCCAGAAAGGGTGCTCCTGGGAGGCAAGCCTGGATGCTTCGCAGGTTCCCCGAGATATCTGCAGAGGCATCACGGAAGCGTGAAAAAGTTGATCAGCAGACTTTCATTTCACCTCAAAACATTTATTCCAAATGTAAGGCTATACTGAATTTTTCATAGAAAATGTGTCAGTACTAGAAAGCCTCCTTCCATATATTCGCTTGATTTTTAAAACCTGGTACCATGATGAGGAGCTTAGGTATGTTTAAAATACTTTTTGGATTTTCTAAAGTTTACGCCATTTTAAACATGTTTTATAATATACGTTTCCATTTCTCAAAGTTATTAACCAAAACTTCCTCTCTCCAGCGATATCATCCTTTTTCATTAAGTAAACATTAATTTTCCTTTCATGATTCTAGTGGAGCTTGAAATTAAAGGTGGCTTTCTTCTCTATTATGGCTTGCTTTGTGTATCAGCGTCAAAGCTGCCAGTTAACTACTGCTTTAGCACCAGTCAAGAGAGCATAAAAAGCCAAATAATTGATCTTCTATAGACCCTACACAAGAGCAACTTCTTGTGGACATCTTTATCACTTTCTCCAAATGAATAATCTATCTATTTTTGAAAGTAAGTGACTGGTTTTGCATCTGTCACCCCTTGACACACGCAAGGTGAGTAACTGATCTTAATCTTCTGTCCGGGCCCCATCCTACCAGATGCCAGGTAGGATAGCTCACCGTGTCAGTGCAGAAAAGCACTTCAGCATCAACCAGGTGGCTCGGGTGTTAGCTCTGCTCCGATGCCTGACACGCTCTGCTGCCTGAGGGCCGGAAGGTTCTGCGTCTTGTAAAATTCAGTCCTGTCTTTGTCCCTTCTTGGTCTCAGCCATTCCAGGAGACCGATGTGGTGATTAAGGGGGAAAATGCTCCAGCCAGGCCCTTCCTCCGCTGCCACTTTGGCACGTCAGGACAATCCAGACATGCTCTTTCCCTCTTTTTTTCAGAATCGCTATCTACTGGCAGCTTGTACCTACAGAAATGGAGCCTCTGGGGGCTTCTGCTCCTGCTTTTTAGTCAGAAACCACACATTTTCTCATAAAACTCTTTGCAGGGACTGCGTGTCGGATGTTTTGCTCTCTGTAGTGCATTAGCCAAGAGATGGGTGTTTGCAGACTTCAGGTACCCCGTGCTGTGCCACTGAGCACATGTGTGCTACCTCTACCCCAGGAGAGCTGCGCAGGCTGGGGGACCCAGGGACACCAAGTCCCGATCCGGAGCAGCAGGAGGGGAGAGAGCAGGCTCTGCGGGAGAACCCTCTGCTGCAGCAAGGCGCTCGGGCTCCCACGCCCCGTGCCGCCTCTCTTCTCGGGCTGTCACCTTTCTCCTGCCGGCTGGCGTAACGATGAGCAGTGCCGAGCTTTTGGTAAAGAGGGCACAGATAGCGCTTGGACAAACAAAGGTACATTCGGCTTTAGAATTACTTTAGGCTGGAGTTCCCCGGAGCCTTCGGAGGGCCCGTGCTCGCTGCAGTCAGAGCAGCCGGCAGGGAAGCGGAGGAGATGCACGGGTACTGATTGCTGTGGCCAGGAGGACGGAAAGCAGAAGCCTGAGGGACAGGGGGAACCGCTCATTTGCCTGTGGCTATCTGAGAGGGGTGGGAGGGGAGGAAGACTCCTCTTCCCAAGCTGTAGGTAGTGCACAACAGCTGAGATCCCACATACCAGCTTCCAGCTTGCTGCCGTTTTTTTTCTTGACTTGTTTGACTTGACTTTATTTGCTAATAAAGTTCTGCACAGCTTAATGCCCATAAGTCAAACCACAGGAGAAATTACAGACAGCAATCACTGCCACTCTGTGTGAATTGAATGCAGCTTTAATTGGGTCCTCCTAATTGTGCATGCAGCTGCTAGGAAAAACATGATGCTGCTTATCTCATACAAGCAAACAAACTCCTCTCGCTACCCCGTTGTAAATAAATGAAAAGGCATGTATTCAAACAGTCACAAAAGTAAATGCACACACCTGCAGGTAGATACCGTGAACCTTATGCCAGAGCAAAGCAATTCTGTACTCCCTGAGACTTTAATGTAGTTCACTGTAATTGTTTAAAACTCATCCTAAAGACTTTGGTGAGAACCTAAGCCGGGCTGGTATACTGCTCGCACGCCTGAAACAAACACCGGTACCTCCGCCACCAAGTTCACTTAGCTACTGTGAACAGTCAAGATTAATAGAGGGAACCAACCAAGTGATTTTTTTATCAGCTGTTAAACTGAAACCTGCCCCTCCATTCATTTAGCTCCAGAGATGTTATTACCTTGTAAACAGGAGGCACCGTTAAGTCACTACCTCATTAAAATTCCAATTACTCTGCATTTATGAGCAGCTCATTCTCATGCTATTGAAGGGAATTAAGTCACTCAGGAATGTAAGAAGTGAGGTATTGTTTGACACCTGTACATTGACGATGTGTTCAGTGCGGTGTGTTCAACCAGCCATGTCACTGCCTGTTCCAGCAGCGCGTGTCACCAATAGCTGCAGAGGGCTTCTTGGGACAAGTGACGTTTTGCAGGAGAAAACCAAAATAAGCAGACCTTAGCAAATCAGAACAACAGTGTTAGGAAAGAAAAGTATGTAAATGGGAGAGAAACAGAAAAAAAAAGATGCGTGCAGCACAGAAAGAAGAATGGCAGGAAGGGAGGTCTGAGAAACAAAAGTGGAGCTTCCTTTTCTGTTCTTCACATTGGAAGAATTCAATTCTCATTGAATCATTATTTAATGAAAGGAGTGTTGTGGCATTTTTTGTAGAAAAGCATCTAGACAGACTAGTTCTGCTAGGTACCCTAAACATTTTTTAAAAGGAAAATATAAAAATATTATAAACCCCAAAACGTTTAATTAAATTAGAATGTAACAGACAATTTATTGCAGTTTCATAATTCACGTTAATAGACAGTGGGCCCAGAATCAGTATGACTGAAGTTCCCAGGAGTGCAAAAATGGAGACAAGGGAAGTAGTAAGGAAAATGAATATTTACTACAGTAAATTTACAGTAGTTAACAAACTCAGAAAGCACACCTTAAATTTTTAAAAGCACTAAATAATCCTAATGAACAATAATGATCTAATTATAGTATACTTCCATCTACAAATCTTTGAGACATAACACGTTCTTAATGTCCACACATTTGCACACCATATTTTTCCTCTTGCTTGTTTCCAGAGATCAAATTATATATTCAGTATATTCTGATTGTTCTCTGCCTTTTCCTCTAAAGGCACTGGCTTCACTTCTTAATTGAGACCCAGCGGAGATAAGTTCACCACAACACAATTTAATGAACTATGGAAGAGCTACCATTTACTGCATGAAGTATCAAGCTGCATGACAGAGTATCTCCTAGGTGATGTTTCAGTAGATAATAATAAACTGAGACGTCTCCTAAAATAATAACACCCCCACACAGATGCAGCCCATTCCCCCTCTGAAACCGGACAGCACAGAAAGCGAGTTAATCAGCCAAGGACACAGTTCCTAAAAGCAGTTCAGTGACACAATTTCTTCTCTCCATGGGTTAGAAATCAGAGACCCACAGCACAGATGAGTGAATTTTACTCTTTCTCCCCACCATCTTCAGAGGCTGCGTTGTACTCGCTCTGCCCTCGGCGCCAGCCATCACCGCAGTCCTGCCCCGGCGTGCCAAGGGTTCTGCTCCCGGCTCTGCCCGCTCCGAGCAGAGCAGCAGCGATGCTCTCGCCGCACACAGCTGTCATCTCCGCATCTCCCACCCCTGCACTTCGGGGCTCCAGTGAGAGACTTCTGCAGCACCACCTCGCTCTATTTTTTGGCTATTTGCTTATATTTTGGGGTAGGAGAAAAAGCTCCGACATTTCAACGCCTGGCAGGGACACGGCCGGCCGCCCTCACCTCCCTCGTCCAAGCCTGTGGCTTCCAGCCCCGGCCCTACCTTGCCTAGCAAACGCAGCCTTCTACCCCTTGATCACTGTAGGGTTTTGTTGCAATTTAACATTCGTTAGATTTCAAATTCCTCGAATTAGGGAGTGCGAGTCAAACGCTGGCTGCGACGGAGTTCAGAAGGGTGCGTGTATTTATGGGCATTTCTATGGCGTTCCACCACTTTGGTCATGGCCCTGCACGCCACCACAAACAGCTAGTCAGTGGTTGATAATGAAAGATGTTTCATAAAGAACTGCTGAGACAGCGTTTAAGGAACTCTGAATATTTTAATATTCATTCATTAAACGTTTCTGAGTTTCTGCCCTTTTAGCAACCAACCATTGATGCTGCAAAAACATCCGAGTGAAGGGCAAATTGTTAATATTCCAAGAGAAACCCTATTTTCTATGAGAGCAAGTCTAATTAGCAAGACAAACCACCCTCTTGTAGTCATTCAGAGAAATGAGAAGCAAGCACAGCAACACTAGTCTTGACAGCGGCAAAATATTTACCCTCTCCTGTCTCAACAGAGAAGGTGCCCAGAGTGAGCGGCTTACCCTGGGAAAAGGCAGCTCTGATCGCTGGCTTTGACGGTGCTCCCTAAACAAAGCACTCGTTAGGTCTGCTGCATTTATTGACCGCATTTTCTTAGCCTAGTTACATGAATCTGTTGCTATTTTTATACCTCGCAAGCTGAAACGTTCTCTGGCAGGAATTTCACCAAACCAAGGTGAAAAATCTGTGTGCAAAACATGCGGGAACAGTTCTACACTACGCTTTCAAGCTTTGTTATCTCTCTGTGCCATTTTAATTTCTGGAGCTGAAACGTCCCCCGTCCCTTTCCAGCAGGCAGTGCCGAACGCGCCCACCGCAGAGAGCCGGCCCATCGAGCTGGTTCCTCTTCTCCGCAACTGCTTTAATAAGGGCACAATTCTCTGGGCAAGATCAGCTTCGAAGATGATGGGGGTTTTATCCCTCAGCACCAAGGCTGCAGTGAAGTGGACGGGAAGCCTCCCTATCCTCGCAGCGGGCTGCTGGGCTGTCAGCGTCAAATACAGCTTGATAAAAGACAGCCGATGCTGGCAGGATTCTCGGAGGCAGTGAAGGCAAATGCAAGGTGTTTCTATAAACCTTCTAACCTTACAGGTTATTCTTCTATATATTATATTCTTCTATAAACCTTCTAACCTTACAGGTTATTTATACTAAGGGGAAAAAAAATCTTCTCTAGCTTTCTTCTTTGCATTTCCTGGACTTAATACGTTGCAGTTTGTATTTTAAAGATGAATGCTGGAAAGCCATTGAAACTTTTTGCAGTTAGCTTGTCACCCAGTGAGGCTGTATCGTGGCTGCCGTGCGTAAACACCAAACAGCTTGTGTCCCTGGCTGGCCCTGATAAATCAGAGTTTAAACCAAACAGCAGTCAAGCGTATCTACCAGTACTACTGCTTCTATCCAGCCATCACCCGGGGCAGTGCCATCTGATAATGCTCTTCGTAGTCCAGGGGAAGCCTTCTCGCTTCCTGCTGGACAGCCAGCGAACGTTTCAACCAAATATGATCTCTGCAAATGAATATATTTGAAATTCAAATTTTGGAAAATTTTATTTACTGGGAGGAAAAGAGAAAGAATAAAGGTTAAAACACACTCCAAACCAGAACGAAACATTCTGGGCTAAACAAAATGATCCACACTGAAAGTCAAGCGACATTGCAGCAGGGAAAAAACCCTCAATTTATTCTTTTCCCAACTTTTTTTGGTTTAGCTACCAATTCAAAATGCTGAACTAGTCTACTTAAGTAGCATTGCAAAGGAAACCCGGCATTTATAAAGTAAACCATCACTCTTTTAGACATGGCATCAAACACAACTTGCTTTCCCGCTGTGCCAATCTCTCTTCTCTGCTTCCCGTGATGCCATGAACGGGTCGCTTGGGGCCAGCCTGAGCCAGAGGGAGCGATGTAACAAATGGGACTTATTTTTAGTTAGAGAATTTTATTATGGTAAAGATCTAACCCCTTCCTCAAGCATCATAGTCCTAAACAAAGTAATTACTGCTAAGGAATGTCTTTTTTTTCCTAAAGCATGTACAGCAACACCCCTCCCCTCCGGCCAGCCCGGCAACCCTGAAGGGGCTGCAGGACAACCTGCCCCGCCGGTGCCCGAACACCGCACGCACACCTACATTAGAACTAACGAACGCCAACACACAACTCCAAAGTGTTTCTCCAAAGCTTTACAGAGAAGCTAATAGTTTTTTAAGTGCCACACAAATTTATTGAACTGAAGAGAATATTAACATGATATGCTAATGAAATCCGCATTTAATAAGATATATATCCATTGAAATTCCCTGTACCTTTCTGTCAACACAGCATATTGCAAAAATGAACCATTGAGACCGCAGTTTAATCTGATATAAAATCAAATGATCCATGTTAACAAGACAATTAAATAACTGTCGGAAACTAAAGAAAAAATTACCAGGAGTTCACCAGATATAAACTGGTCTTGAATAATGTGAAAGCACGATTACACAGTATGCAAACTGAAAGTTGTTACTGTGATTAGAATAATATGGGCTGCAAATGAGATACCAATTTTATTATGAAAAAAGTCTAGCTCAGGTGCTTCAAAAAAGAAGGCAAAACTGCAAATGATATGCCGTTTATGTTGGCCTATTTAAAATTACCGGAGAATGCATTACAAGGAAATTAGCATTTGGAAAGCTTATTTGAAGGCAGTAAAATTGAAAATTACGACAGCTGCTTTTCTGCTGGACAGGGCAAACAATGATGCACCACGTATGTCCTGTAGAGGTTTGGTAGCTTCTATTTCCCACAACAAAACATTAACACGCGACAGGTACAAACCTTGGGAATTACACCTCATGCTTAAAATTCAACAGGTTCTAGCTAGTCATACTGTGTACCTGCACTCTGCAGGCGCAACACAGGGATTTCCCCCCAGCAAAATTTTATTCTAGAGGCAATTCGTGAACAGCCTTGTACAGCTCCCTCATAGGCACATTTGTCAACTTTCCTTCTGCAAAACAAGCCCAGGTGCTGGCTGCTCGGCAGCGCTGCGGAGCTGTCTGCGAGCTCCTGCCTCTCCGCAGTCAGCGCGGCAGCTGACAGTAAGTCAGCATGGTCTGCGGACCCCTGGAAGTCCATGGATTGCTTTTAAGGTAACTAAAAGATCCAAAAACCAGGGTAAGAAAAGTAAGCTTACACCTAGCAGACCTCAACACAAATAGGTCCATATGTCCACAGAATAATTTTAGAGGCTCACAGACTTAACGAAGGTTGAAACTACTGCTTTAAGGGTATAATTCCCAGAAATGCACCTAAAGCTATGCATTCGAACTACAAACCAGAAATGATCTCTCCGAAAGGAGACTGAAGTAAAAACTGTCCTTCCTGGGGTGTAATATTAGGAGTGCTCCACACCAGCTGCAGATAACCACGCAGCTGAAACGTTGCGTTCCCTCACGGGGCCGGCGTAGCAGCAGGGTCAGCAGTAAACATGCCTGCACATAACGGCCTTTTTTGCAGCCTCACTCAGCTTTAAGGGGAAAAAACACAGCACCACATTTCTTCAGAAGCCACACAGTATTTGTTTTGTCTTTACTCGGGGACCTTTTGAGGACGACTCTTCACGTAGCTCTTCTCTTCCACTCCCTGGGTTACCCGCTCTGCTGGCCCATCACGCAGGAGTCAGCAGTGCTGGGTGCAGCTCCGTGGGGGCCAGGCACAGAGCAGCAGCACATTAGATGCACTCCAGCTGTTCATGGCAACCACATTTCACCCTCCTTGCAAACATAAATCTTTCAGATCTCTTCTTCTAATATTTATTTACATATCTGAAACAGCAGAAAGGGGAAGAGATATCTGGGGAAATAACCAAAGCTTCAGAATCGCCAGTTTTGTTTAAAATTCAGCTTGCCCAAAGAGGGGTGCAGCAGTAATGCACACAGCTTCTGCTACACCTGACGGCAACCTCGTCCTTCCAGCTGCAGGTCGGTTCAGCCCCTGCCCCTCTGCCCACAGCGCAAGCCCTCACGGAAGCGAGCGTGCCTGGACGGGGACAGGGTCTAGCAATCCTGCCGGCAGGCTAGAGCTTTCCCACTTCAACGCCCAAGAGCACCAGCGGTCGGTCCCCGCAGGTTCCAGTGACCCCCCTGCTTTCAACCCTTTGGTGCACTGGCCACACAGATCTTTCGAGGAGTGCTTTATCCACTCACACACATAAACAGCTAATTTGCTCAACAGTTATGTTCGCTCCTGATGCAGGTGAAGATTCATGTACATAAGTGCTTTAAAAATAGCTTTAGAAAACCTGATTCAAAGACCACTGAAGGCACTAGGAACTTTTCCATCGACTTGCTTTGGATTGCGTCCCAAGCACTTATCAGTTCCTTCAGCCCTCATGCTTCAATAGAGCTGAACTCGGCTTACTCAAGATGATACTCTTGCTTTTTTCCTAGTACTGGTTAAAATTCATATTGACAGCGCAGCACTTTGAATCAGAGGTTTTCCCCAGATGCTTCTGATGCTTATCCTCCTTTGTTAAAGAGAATGCTACTTCACGGAACAGAGCTGGTAGCCTCTATTCAGAATCTACCATGCTGCAAAGAACGTTGTCAGACAGACTGATCTTTCTCCAATAGCTTTTGCAGCACTTTTGTTAGAAAGATGTTAAAGATAACATGGAAGAGAAAAGGAACAGATTTAGAGTCTTGGGATAACAAAATACAAAGCATGACAAAGAATCATAACACTGATACTTGTAATTGAAAGAGCTACTGAGAAAGTGTATCCTGGGCTTTGGGGAAGAATAAGGGAAACGAGTAATCTAGGTTGCTAAAAAAAAATAGATTCTTTGTGAAAAAGGATAACAATAAATTTTGAAGGACTGTTAAATTGTTTTGTTTCATTGTGTGCAATTGAGATTTAATTGCGGTAACTGGAAAGAGCATCAGCCCAAGACAGCACACCTTCAGGAGTCTGAGCCTCCAACTCACAATTAAGTTAATCCAGGGAACTATTAAGTACAATAAAAGACCGGGAATAGCATGTATATCATGGGAACAGAGATTCACAGCAGTTAGTCTAGCTCTGTGAAATAGAAATGATAATGAACAGATTTTAAAATGCATTGATATTTGGAGTCCTTAGTAGCATTACACTAACAATGCTACGGTGCAGCCTTTAGGGCCAAATTCTGCTTGCAGGGTCTAGGTTTGTATGCAGGCTGTTAGGTGGCATTTTCCAAAGCAACAATAACAACAAAAAGATCTCTCACCATTAAACTTTAACTGGTAACTCTACGGGTAGCAGATTTACGCTAGTGCTAAATACTCTGCAAAACTTCAAATACTGAGGAGTCACGTAAAGAAGAGCTGGTTAAATATACAACGGACAAAGCACGAGATTTGTTACACAAACTACACGTGCCCAAAGGCAGCTTATGCACAAGCGGAAGCGACTTTTCTAATATGTATCATCAGCCTTCAGGGAAACTGTTCTGTGGTCCAATTAAACAGAAAGTACAGGTTGCCCTTATCTTATTTTGGTTAGTTTTCATATTCTTGGAGTTAGCCCTTTTCCTATTAGAAAGACCGACAAGCGCTGACCAAAGACAAAGCCCTAAGAGAGCAACTACTGCTAAATAAAAACTGGATCTCCTCATTGCTGAGTAATCGCCAGAGCCCTCAGCGCGCAGCAAGCTGGACGTGTCACAGTGTGCAACCAGGCTTCTAGCGTTCACGCCTGCCACGTTCCTCTCGCCTCGCTCCACCTCACCAACGAGTTTAAAAGGATCAAACCACCGAGAGGACAATGTACCTGCTGGGCTCTCTCCAAGTGTCTTTCTCTTGCTTTCTACCTTTGTCAACAAGTTAAAAAAGCAGCAGAGAAGAAAATTGCTAGCAACATTTCAGACCTTGCTGGCATTCCTACATTACCACAAGTTGTAAAAAGGCACTCTGAATGGCACAGAAAAGTAGTTATGCAATTAATAGGGTTGGAGTAATAATTTTAAAGTATCAGATGTCTCACCTGTCATTTTTAAGTGAAGTCTTGTAACACAATTTCTATATTTTCTGGAATTTTGCACAAAGTATTGTAGCCTTATAATTAAACACCTATCACAGTGAATAGCATGTACCAGAGCTGAGGATTAGGTGATCGTATTCCTGTAATAGGATTTGCCTGCTAATTGTCACTGAAATGACAGCAGCCTCAGCTAACAGGAGCAGAGGAATCACCATGGAGGCTCGGACCAGCAGCCCATCTAGCCATTAAAATATCCTGTCCTTAGCAATGGACGGTACGATATGATTTAGAGGAAACGCAAGGTAGTCTGCTATGCAACAAACTACTATCAAGTCAAGTTTCTTCAATATTCTCATTAGCGCTCATATTTCTTACAAAGGTCCTTTAGCAAAAAAAGCGCCCAATCTTTTAAATTTCTCTTCATAAAACTCTCTTTCCATGACTCCCGAACAATCTCGTAATTCAGAAGACACACCGCGTGATGCCTCTCCTTGTTCTTCACGGGGATTTGTTTGCAGCATCAGAGTCGTGCCCAGAGCAGCTCGTGGTGGTTGCCTGGTTAGACCGTCAGGGAGGACAAAGGCCAGAAACTGATGAATTCAAACAGAACAGCAACGTGTGACGTGGTGGTGCAAAAAGCGAGACGTGCAGAGCAGACTCTTTCCTGCAGCCTGCTGCTGAAATAATTGAGCTTTGGGATCAGTTCAGGAAACCTTGGAATTCACAGGTCAACAGCAATAGTAGCGGAAACTGCAACTGCCTTCAGGCGTAACTCCCGCTGACTGCAGGAGAACCACCTCCGCTCCCCAGGCAGGGCTGTCCAGGGTGGGAGCGCAGCAGCTTCCCCCGGCGTGCCGGCAGCAAGGGGTCCACAAGGACCAAAGAACCAGCGTGGTCCTGCCCTGCCACCCTACCACGTGCAAGGAAAGGGGCTGCTCAGGAGGGAGAGGAGTGGAGGTGGGTGATGCAAGAAGAGCGGCACTCTGAGGATCTGCCTCATCGCAGCCCAAAACGATGCCTGCCCGCGGCTAGGTTACGGATCGGTCAGTGCCTGGCTTCACTTGCAAGCTGCACTGCTGTCATGACTGGGGAATCTTGTTTCTTTATACCCACAAAGCCAAGGGGCCATTCAGAAAACTTACACCGTGACTTTTGCGTTATTGTTTCTGCTGCAAGAAGACGACAAAAACGAGCTCTGAAAGCAGTGCGCTGCAATATCAGGTAACTATATCGCAATACATTCAAGCTCTTTCAAATAATTAGTTAGTCAAACATCTGCTGCAAATTAATATTGGGCCAAACTCATCTCTCAGGTAATTCAATGGACTTCAGTACCATTAGGCAAGGGAAGATCTGTTCCAAGACATTTACCGTCTGTGGATAATTTGCTCTGGTTTAGAGCTTCTTCCTTGCATTGCTCTAGCTTGAAATCCTCTTGCAGTGCAGTTGCTATTTACTAGTTTGTGCTGATGCATCCGCTTTTTCTGGCTTAACTCAAGAAAATTCCAAATGCACACACTGCCAAGGAAATGAATTTATACAATAAGCCCTGCAATGTCAACTCTTACTAATTCTGTAATGTTGGAATAAACAAAGTCAGAAATCATGCTTGGCTTTCTAGCCATCAGTAAAACCTTATAAATCTGTAAGGATTCATAAATCTCACTGTACGAAAACTGATACTAAGTCAACTCTTAAGTTGGAAAATTCAAATTGCATTTTAACCAAACAACAAATGAAGCTAATGCATATTGACTGCATTAACAATTCATAAATGCACAGAAAAGAAATAAACAGCCTTTAGAGCGTTGCCGTGTCTTTGAGGCATTGATTAACCTCCACAGACGCCGGCCTGCCACTCCAGCAGCTATTCACTAAGTCCAGTGTTCGTCCATCAATGTCTTTCGCCGTTGGTCTGACCGTCCTGCTCCTGCTCAGGTTGGCAGCCGCTTCAAAAAATGAACTGTCACCACGGGATAATCAATTAATCAAGCACGAATTGCCTGACCGCGTCTCCAAATGAATGCTAACACGTAAACACTTGTCCGACGCTTTGCAGCCCAGCGGGTTGGTGTGGTCGGGTTCGTCGCCGGGAAGCTGGCTGGCAGTGATGCCCGCGAGCACAGACCTCTCTCCTCATGGTAATAACGCACATTGCTTCCACATATTTCTGTAGGATAGATTAGCTACACCCATAACGATTTCATTGCCTTTACACTCTTCTCCCCGTCCATGGGAGCCGAGGCGAGTCGTTGCGGGAAGGAGTTGGCTCCCGGCAGGCACGCGGCCAGTCCGCGTCGCCTCACGCCACAGGGTGCGAGGCGAATGCACCTTCAAGGGCCGCCACCTCCTCTCACACACAAGGGCAATTTATATCCAGGCCCTGTAATTACAATACCGCTTAGCCACACCCCAAAAGTCCTATTGCTATTTCAGGGATGAACCTCATTCTTAGGGATTACGTCTGTCAAGTTCGTAGTAAAATTATGCAACAATTCTCTGCGAAGATGTGCGTCTTAATTATTTTGTATAAATACAGTGGCTTAAATCACTGTGGCTGTTCTTAGCAGAAGAGTGGCGGGTAACTGTTTCAGTAAGCAGTAGTAATTGTCTGCTAAGCTATACGGGCTCCTGAGGCATGCTAAAGTACTGATTTTGTTGCCCAAACTTATTCTTTAACCTTTAAATAAATCATTCTGTTATCTAAGCTAGTGAACAGAATGGATTAAGCAAGTTTTTAGACAAACAAAAACATTTTATTTCTAAGGTAACAGGATTTCAACAACCAAACACTAAATTTTGTCCCTTAGAAGTTTTTCTCTTCCCCCCTCCCACCACTGAAACCTACAACAAAACCCACAAAAGCAAAAAATTCAACTCAACAAACACAAGAGTTTCACATATAAACACACATTTTTTCCATACAAACACAAGAGTTTCACATATAAACACACATTTTTTTGGAGAACCTCTCCTCCTGAACAATTCCCACCGAACAAAACCGCCCTTTTCTAAACAAGAGCTCTTATTTAGGTGCAGGATTACGAATTTAGGAGTCCAGCTTTAGTCAGGCTGGTTGTAAAGTCAGAGCCTCCAGTCATGTATTTACAATTATGAACTTCACTGTGCCAGTTTGTAAGCAAAACTGGTTGGCGTGGGCAGCTTGCAGGAGAGGGGCTGCATGCCGCAGCCGAGCGGCAGTAAGGCTTTGCATGCAGAAAGGCTTTGCACGCAGAAAGGATTTGACTGTATGCCCTTTTTTAAAAAAAAATCACAATTTGTGGACAGGAACCAGCTTTTAAATTTTTTTGTACATACTGTCAGTGCTCCGAGCACATTTTTGAAAATGCACAAAGCAAATTTAAACGTGCAGAATGTCATCCTGCATGTCCCTGCCCCGCACCAGTGTGCACAGGCCCGCGGGAAGGGCGCCCGTCCGCTGCAGGAACACGCAGGATGGGTCCCCGTCTGCTGCTGGCACGCGCAAGTGAGCCATATGGGCACGCCTGCGACCCAACCCACGGCACGCACAGTAATTTGGAAGATCTGGCATTCATGAACTTGGATTCCATGGTGTCTCATGATCCCAGCCTCCCGTTTCCGGATGGCTTTAGCGGGAGTGCGGTGGCTGCAGCCCCACGGGACGGCTCACGAGGCACCCGAAGGGCAGCAGCATCCCACCCGCAGATTCCTCGGAATCTGAGTGAATGACACACAGCAATCACCCTAGGAAAACGCCGTTTTCATCAATAGAACTCTTACTTAGCGAAGTCTGTTTATGAAAATGGCCTACAGTGCTCTGGGAACATGTGCATGGGGCTCTTTCCAGTACCAAGGACTCAGGTAACACTGCGTGGGGATAATAGCAAGGTTGCTTACAGATATGGACATTCACAACCTAATTTTATAACTCTGAAGAACTCTAACTGTAGAAATGGCAGGTTTACATACCCATGTGTTTGATACATTGGAGGGGAAATGTATATGTAGTCTAATACAATTTGAAAAATAAAAAACAATTTTAAAGTCTTTGTTTCTACCTTGTCATCCTACAGTCCTTGCTAGTGACCAAATATTTTGAATGTGCTTTTGTGAAAATAATGTATTCTGCAAACACAGATCTGAGGCCAAGACCAGAGTTCAGTTTAGGAAATTAATCCCGCTGCGATCCACATTTCTGCCTCTCTACTAGAGATCACTGTTCCCACATTTTGGCTGGCCAAAAAAATTACACAAATTTTCGTTCTCAATGCAAAGTCAGACAGTTGTTTACAGAACCATTACGAATGAAAAATAACCTTTTTCCCTGGGCTGTAACAAGCCCAGCGCAGTGCCTCCAGGTGCTTCACCCTCCCAGATACTCCATTTTCTCACCAGGGTTAGCTGCTCGGACCTGCCCGGCGCCCGGCTGCGGAAGCATCATGCAACGAAGCGGTGCCAATGACAGGCTGGACTCAGCCCAGCCAAGCCTGGGGGTGAGCTGAAACGCGCCTGAATTTAAGCCACCACTAAAGGTGCTTTGAGTTGAGGTTACTGATTTGACATGGAAACGCCCAATGCAGTCAAACAACAGCAAAGGGATAAAGGGCGGCAGCATCTCCAAATGCCACAGGCTCTGCTCCGTGTTACCTGGCGACTCGCACGCTTGCCAGAGGTTGTAGAGATAAACCACTGCCGTGAGCACATGGATTATTCTGTGAAGCTGTATGCTCTTTTATGCCTCCCAAATCACACAGTGTTATTAATCTAATATAAAAATCATCAAAGAATGAAAATGGCATTTGAGGCAGTGCAGATCATGCTATATATATGCTCTTAAAAGCGCAAGTTTAGCACTGAAAACATGCTTCCAGTTGTTTTACTGCTAGCTACCCTAAACATTTCTCTTTTTGCTACATTATTGCAATAGAATATTTACTAACAAATACATTATTTCATTCATTGCAAACACCTGAAATCAGTTTCCAGAGAGATTAAACTTACAAAGTTTAGGCTTTATCAGCTTTCAGGTTTCCAAAGCTTGAAGTTAGAACAGCCGATGCACAGCTATTTTGTTTTAATCAAAATTGATTTTTTAATATTCTTGCCATTTGTCTTGATTTTCTGGAACTGCATGAGTGATAGGGCAGAGCAGCATGCTTCATTCATTCCTTAGATTACAGTTTGTAGCGTAAGTGCTTCTTCTGAATATCCATGAAATTAAAATGTATGTGAAGTAGTAGTTATTTTCTCAAGAAAGAGAAACGCCTTTGGAGGAGAGGCGAGCAAGAAAATCCCACCCAGGCTGCATAAAATGCTCTCTACCTGTGCCCTCTCGAGTGTGTTCTTCAGAATAAAATGAAAAAGAGAAAGGAGGCGTTCAAGCGTAACAAAGACGTATCAGTTAACACAGCGATCGAGTTTAGTTTGCTTAATGTCATGGAGTCTGATTCTCATTTTCGCTTTTCCACTATAATTTATCCCCTGGGAAAGTGCATGTAAATTGCTAGACAGCGTAGAGGGGCGTTAACATAACCAAAAATGAGACTCACATAATACCATTTTTGTTCATAGAACAGCCTGGAATTTTCAGATACTACTTACAGGTTTTATTTAAGGGACAGATATTTTTGATACATCCCTGGACTTAACAAAGTCAGCAGAAGGCACACATAAATGTAAAGGATTGAAATGCCCTTCCCCAAATTTATGAAGCCCAGGATCTCCCCACATGGGATTCTTGATCCCTTTAAATTTCACGATGGCATTTCTGGGTTGATAATAACTACTCTACAACATTGTTCGGCTTTTGTTCCCAGGTCCATTTAAGCTTGTAGTATCTGTGTAGCTGCAAAAAATAAAAATTAAAATGGAAAGGCAAATTGTAGCAAATACATCAAACCCGTGAGTTCCACGGGGCCATGCCATTGCGTGTTAGCACGTAATGGGGTCCACGGCCTCTCTCAGAGGCTCGAACCAGGCACTGCTGTGCCTGGCCTCCTGTCCCGCCGAGGGTTTGCTCGTTTCCAGGCTGCCCACAGCCTGTGCAGACGCATGCAGCAAGCCCAGTTTGGCACCAGGTTTTCAGGAAAGATGCCCAGATTCACCCCGCATGAGAACCACGCTGGGCCGACAGCCCAGAGGGCCATCGATTTTCACGAGCACTCGCTCTGCTCTGCGGAAGAGCAATGCAGCATCTGGCGCGTGCTCCGCTGCCATCACGCCGTTTCGCCTTGCCCGTCTGCCACCAGCGCCCAACAGGGACCTGGCGCTGGGGAATCTTGAGGTGGGCTTCCTACGGTCTCAAAGCCACTTCCAGACCTCAAGCATTTCAGCCACAGCACATCTGTGGTCACCTAACACCAGATCGCAGCGATCTTTTCGGACAGACTTCGCCTGAAGCACTGATTTTGCAGCTGCATCCATACATGCCAAACCCTGGTTGTGTGCCTGCTCCCACGGAGATCAGCAACACCACAGGAATATTTGCTTTATACTTCATACACTGCGGAGTGATACAACAAGGACAGAAAAGCATCTCTTTGTAAACAGGTCAAGGATTGTAAGGAACTGAACCAAAGAAACAATCACAGAATCATAGAATCGTTCAGGTTGGAAAAGACCTCTAAGATCACCAAGTCCAACTGCCAGCCCAACACCAGCACGCCTGCTAAACCATGTCCTGAAGTGCACTTTTCCCTTCCTCCGTCACTGCAAAAGTTTTTTTCTCTCTCTTGTGGTATTGGTCTATATTTCTCCTTCTGCTCTTCCAAAGCTCTTTTTAATTCAGTGTTTTCATTTACAAGTGTTGGCTGAAGATATAAAGAACCTATAGCATCAACATTTTGAAGGCTATTGGAACTCACAGTATCCATTTACAGGATTTTTAAAATACTTTTATATTTATTTGGTTAATCTTAACATAGTAGAGGAGTTTTTTTCCTATTAATATGGGCACAGAACACTTCTTTCACAAAAAATAAAATGAGAACTACTCGCATAACCACCTGATTGCAGGAGCAAGGGATTTGGAAAAAATATCACGCCTTTAAACAAATTTTTAAAATCATGTTTAAAATATGACAACTAGGAAGTGCCCACTGCTGCGCAGCACAGTGAGCTGGCGAGTGGCACTGCCGGAGCATCTCGCCCTGCCGAGGAGCAAGGCCGGGGCTGATGGGCAGCGGAGCCCGGCCGTCGGGAGGGGGATGCCGGCAGCAGCTGCAGCGAGTGGGGCTGTCCCCCCAGCCCCAGCCCCGGGCGCAGGACGACGCGGGCAGGCAGCAACACCCCCAGCCTCCAGTGGCACGCCAGGCTTTAATGTCAACTTTCTGCTGCTGCTGTCTGAGATAAACACAGCACGCTGCTTAATCCTACCAGTGGCTTAGCCGTGCTTTTTCACTACCTACAGCTTACAGGATCAAGGCCGGAGATGTTAAACGATCCATGGGAAATACGTTTCAGGATTTTCCTATCTTCCAGCTTCGCGAAAAGGCTATTCGTGGATAATCATGTTCGTTCTGCTATTAAATGGCCAAATAATAAATAAAGCATTATCTGAACCGGATCAACTCAAAATGTTTATGCTGCTACCGAACGGCACCACATCCACCCGAACACGGCCGGGTCGATCGGCTGGAATTCTCCTCCAGCCCAGAGTCAGAGGCGCGGGCTGCGTACGGTACGCGCCTGGTTGATCCACAGCGACCAGCAAACCAGCCCAAAGCAGAGCCCGACGCCCCGCAGCACAGTACACTGAGTCAGGTCTGAAGCCGTGCGGCTGACGCTCCTCTCTAACAGAAATTGCCGAACCTGTCACCAGGAGGGTCTGTCATAGAAAGCAAGGGACTGAACTTGATTTTCACGGAGCGATGGCGAGTTCCTGCCCAGCGGGTGAGGCACGCAGCACCGCAGCCCCGGCTCCCGGCCGTCCCCACCGCGCTCAGCCGCACACCCCTTAGCCGGGCGCCTGCTTTCTGGGGTTGTTCACACCAGAACGGACGTCGGGCTGCCGCTCAGTGCAGCAGGCGCTCCCGTCCCAACACACATCCGAAAACTTAGCGTAAAATTTACCTGACGTATTACAGACACCGGGATCAGATCTCCAGTTACTGTAAAGGCGTCAAAGTTGTCCTTGCCAGAAGCTAAGGAGCTAGTCACCGGCTTGATTTCTGTGGCTAATTAAGTCTTCGACACAAAGTATTGTTCTGCAGACAGCATTGCACACATGCTGAAAGAGTAACAAACCAGTAGAGCTGTTGGTGTTAAGCCTTCGTACTGCTTGTACTTTGCTAAAGAAAGTGTAAATCTATTTCGAAGAGGAATCATCGCTATCATACAGGAAATTAGCTCAAGGGTAGCTTATTTGTCAACTAAATATATATCTCTATCACTCTCTCTCCACATATAGATATAAAAGGGTGAAAGTAATCCTCTCTGTGGGTTGTGTTTGTTCCTGCCCTAAGTTAACACCTCTGCGCCTGTCTAGCAGGAATGCCTGGCACGGTTCATGAGCTGGTACCGTGAACCTCAAGAATGTCGTAGCTTTTCCATCGCAGAAGTGCAGTCCTTGCTACCCAGACCTCTCGATCAATGAGCAACTCCAAATGCAACAGAGATTATACTATCCACTGATTTCTTTTGCTTGTTTTGTTTCGACCGTTAAATCCTTGCACAAATGCAACTGGAAGTACTAGACAGGCTCAACCGTTCCCTGTCGATGCGCTGAAGGCCAAAGGAAGAACTCCCTCACACTTTCTATCACATCACATCACATCACAGCGATGTCACTCTGACTTTAAACTTTGGATAGAAGATGTAAGTAGCAGTAATGGAGAAGGTCTATCAGCAGCGTTAGCAGACCTTCTAAAAACCTAAAATTAATTTAACCAGGGACCCTAACTTGCATAAATGTCACAAATGGCAGAACAGAAAGGCTTTCTACCGCATTTAATAAACGGCACATGTAGGCATCCTGCCAGCCTTCAATGGGCCAAGGGACACACAGTAAATTCTTACAGCTTTAGTGTTTACTTCATGGCTCCTTTGAAAACAACAGTGGCTAACTGTGTTGATGGAAGCCTTGCCTGAGGTCCCCGAACAGTCATTAAACTCTTAGCCTCCTGTTCAATACAAAATGACATGCTCGTTCTGCACTTCTTCTGCTGAGCTGCTATGGAGGAGCCACGATTCGATTGATATGCCTGGCTCGAGCCCAAAAATGACTGCGCTGCACTTTCCCGTCGCAGCCTGTCAGCTCACATCCCGAGAGCCGTGCAGGATGCAATTGTCTGGTCACCAAAAATAGCTTCCATGCATATTCAAGCCATTTCAACCTGGCAATATGAGAATTAATTCTCTCTTCTCCTTCTGGAAATTCATCATTTGCATGGCAGTGCTGTTCAGCGTGCACAGAATCATCGCATCCCACAACATATTAATATTTCAGTTTGTTATCTCTTAAGCTATTCTTAGCGGCCAACTGTCCTTGCGTGAAGCTCCAAACTGCAGCAAGATGCTTAGGCATGTTCTGTGCGTGGTCAAGGACGTATCGGCATACATCTGCTCAGCAGGCTGCAGCCTTGTCTATTATTAAAGTAATCTCTGAACTGCTACCGCAACACATGTAATCATCAGACGCAGGATGTCTTTTCCCACCTGCTCTCTAGTTATTACCCTATTGTCCTGCAAGTTTTAACAGTAACTTGCATTTCAGCTGATAAACACCTAGAACTGAGACTCACTGTAACACAGCATAGAGTATATTGTGATTTTTTTTAATGAGCTACTAGAGCGTATTCGCAGCTTTTCAGCATGCATTTCTATTCTTAGCATTAGTTTAAGGACACAGAAATTTATAACGATCACACATAATTAAATATCAATATTCTGGACTTACAGGCAAGAATCACGTTTAATAACCAAGTGGGTAATAGATTCAATTGCTTTGTCCTACTTTTTGAAAAAGCACAGTCTTTCTATAGGAAATGAAGGATTAGAATATCTGTTTAGAAATGGGTTTATGTCAAATTTTATATGCTTGAAAGATCAGTGGTCCCCAGCCGCAACCTTTGCTGCTTTCTCGTGACACAGTAAAGGGCTCGGCGAGATCTATAATGCGTTAGCTGCATATGCTCCTCTGCCACCATATTAATGATCTAATTTTTCTACCCCTTGAGAGCAGAACTTTTGCATTTCGGCAAATTTAGCACAGTGCATATAGGTACTGAGGAACAAATTAGTTTTATTATTTCCTACCTTCCTGTTCAATACAGAGAGTGAGAATACGAGTAGCTGAAACCATCAGCACACATTAATGTTACGGCTCTTGAGTTTCCTAGGCCCTCTCTCAGAACACAAGGGAAGTAACAGCGTCACTGGGGGTGCGTCGCAGGCTCGCAGCCTCCCAGGCGTCACCTTCGGGAGCCAACCTTTCTGAGATTACAGCTTGATTCATTTAGCTGGCTCGCCCTCCCCAACTAACCGCATTATGATCATGCCGTTCTCTGTAAAAAAAAGAGAGGAGATTCCAGCTTGCTACGAAGACAGAAGGCAAATTCTCCTGTTCACCTTCAAAACTGAAACAAAAGAAGGGTGGAGAGCCGTTTCGTGATTTTGCTAACACACAATTTCTGCCCAGTCCCACTGGTCTGCGGTGGCCATCACTGCGAAGACGAACTGTTGTGGAGAGCGCGGACGCCGAGCTGGAGCAATCCCCTCCCGTTCGGCGCAGCGCCCGTGCCAAACGCCGGCTTGCGCTCGCTCCCGGCACGGCAGCATCCCGGGCTGTGGGGACACCACGCCACGCCACGCCGTGCCCCCACCGCTCCGGCCCGGCTCCCCAAGCTCCCCGTAAGCCAGGCAGACGCAGCCCGGCGGGCACCGCCGTCCCCAGGCAGAGCTGACAGCCTGGCCCGGCCACAACCGGCTGCCGCAGCAGCCAAACGAGACGTATTCCCACCAGCCACCCTCTGCCTTGCACCGAGCAGACTCGCATCACCACCGAGCCAGAGGCTGCGGCACGTGTTTCACCTGACTGTGTTTAAACAGCACTGAAGGACAAGGGATAAGAAAACAAATAATTTCTAATTCTTGTATTTCACAAAACAGCTTTATGTCACTGGAGGAAAACCAAAGCGGTGGATCCTACTGGTGTTACATGCTGTAGTGATGGCTGTGTATAGTAGAGGTTAGGTAAATATTTTACAGAAATGCTGATGAAGTATTGCTTATTCAGCTTTTGCAATTTGTTTCCAGCTAATTTCAGAGGGGGTTTTATTTTTCTTTCTTCAGTCCCTGCTTACAGATACGTACTCATGTTCACCCTCGCATGCAGTTCACGATGCCTGAAGTTTTAAAATTAATATATTTTATCAGAAAAAATAGATAAATGTCTTATGTCTGTAGTCATTACATGATACAACAAATACTACAAAACAGGTACAAAATGAATTTAAAATCTTAATTCATACTATACAAATCAAGTAATATGAAAGCTCTTCCTGAGTAAATCGTATTCTCAAGAGACCCAGATCTGTACTATTTCCTAATAATATTTCTATAATCATTATGTAATTCTGTACGAGATTACAAAAATTCAGAGGCTCAGTATCAGTCTGTTCAAAATATAAGAAGCATATGACAAAGTATTTCAACAATTGACTTAGCACAGTAGTTTTCAGGGAGGATCTGAAAAACACAATTAATTGGTTCCTAATTTATTAATTAAAAAGTAAGGAGCTGGAAGGGGTCACTTTGTTTAAAACACCCAGACTTTACTGTAACCACGTGTTAAAATCTCAGCAGGATGGCTTTTAAGAGGAAATGGGATAAAATCATATAATTCATTAACTTATAATTTATTCACGAAAAAAGAGTTGGAAGAGATGGCCTTGTTTAAAACATCTAGACTCCATTGCTACCAAATATTGCAACCTCAGTAGGACGATCAAGTCCTTCTCCTACTCAACGTGTAACCCAAGGGCTGTGCCAATTACTGCGCACACACATGGCTGTACGCATGCAGGGGCTCTTTACGCAGACGGACTTACAACCGACAGTCTTGCCCGTGTTTAAATGACAGATAGCACGCCCTGGAAAATGCAGACCGTGCTGCGGTAGGAGCACAGCCAGACTCCCTCCCCTCCCTCTGCTGAAATTCCCCGGTTGTGAAGCACTTGTTAGGGGTACTCGGTCAGCGAGGGTATCGACACATAACCTGTCCCAGGAGCCTTTCCCAGGGCTGAAAAAAAAATGGGATAAACGCTTAAACCAAGATACAAAAGCGCAGCATGTGCTAATTAGAGTTGATAATGGCTGACTGCAGGTCTGAATCTAGCAAAGCACTTCCACGCAGGCAAAGCCTGAAGTAAGTAATTACTTTTGCTTACATGCTTAAAAAAAGTAGGTGAATGACTTCTGTAAGCAGCAGCGGCTCTGGAAAATTGAGCTGAGGCTTACTTTGGAAAGGCAGGTTTCTAAAAGCAACCAGCAGTTGTGTTTCCCTCCCCTCCTCCATCCCTCGTGTTTCAACCTCAGTGTTAGATCTCGCACAGCAGATAAAAAGATAACACGATACCACATCCAAACACACCCTTTCGCTGCCTAAAGTCACGCATGTCCTAAGCAATCCAAGAAACAAGAGGTTTCAGGTGCTCAGCAACACTTTTCAGGATAGAGCTTGTAAGGAGCAGCAACTATTTGCAAGGTGTGCTTGCTCGGTAATGAACGATAAAAGATGAGGGCTTCTGCTTATACTCATCCACAGTAAAAATACTCGGGGCTGCAGCCTTCAGCTGATTGCCAGAATCAGGTCCCGCTGCTGTGAACGAGAAGAGCTCTTTGTCAGTTCTTTCCTCTCTTTTCTTCCGGGAGCAGGGAAGGGACAACATGGCTGAGGACTGTGTCAGGCACCTGGAGCAATCCCATCCGTGTGTGCTTGTCTGTTCGCGGATGGCTTGGGGAGTAGCTATGCAGGACACCGCAAATGTCCTCTGAGTAAGGGGCAGGATCCACCATGGCTTCAGCGGCTCGTGAGCAATGAATTCATGACTGATGAGCATCATTCCAAGTGAGTGTCATCTGTGCCTCCCTACAAGTGCATGCACATGCCACGCAGCGTCCAGAAAAGTGTTTAATACATATTTAATAGACTTGTTCTGTAAACACATACTAATGGCAACAGCACTTGCTAACAAGGGCGGTCCTGTCCATGGCTTTTAGCGGTAATACTCCATGAGCAAAGCCAGTCTGTGCTTCTCTGCGCTAGACAGATGGATCTCATCGCTGCACTCCAAAGCCTGTGCTCACATTCGTGTTGGTAGGAAAAAAAACACTGAGGCTTGTTTCCATATCCGACTGCGAAGGCAAATGCCATAGCTAACACGTGTCCCAGCGCAGAAGAATCCAGAAGAGCCAACAAAATCTCTGAGTCTGCTCGCCAAAGAGCCTGTCTGAACTTCAACGTCACAGCCTTAATAGAGGATCTCTAATTAATGAAATAATTGAATTGGATTTAGATAGAGACAATCCAAGAGGCCAGTCCTAGACAAACAGGTGGTTCATTTAAAGTGGCTAATCATAACCACGGGGAAATGGCTGCGGAGCAAACCAGTCACCTCACCAGCAGGACCCCACAGCCTCTGCGCAGGGCACAGCACCCTTCAGAAGGCTTGGGAAAAGAGACACCAGGAGCACTGGCTGGGCGGACGGGGAGGGACTGCCCTGGTTTCGCTCACGCCTTGCCGTTATTTCACATTTTGTCTTCAGTGTAGTCCGAACCAAACTCCCCAGCGCTAACTAAAGACTCACTGCAGTCTAGCACCCTTCCAGCGTAATTGGTGAGGCGTATGCATTCATGATGGAGCACAGCTTTATATCACGTTTGACTTTCTCGCGGAGATTCCTTTCCACAGTCTTTTATTTCCCATTGACTATAACAATTCACAGCAACACCACCTCATGGTCGTGTAGCGCAAACTCGCCGAGTTTTGCAGCGGGAGCAGAACGGAGCGGTGTCACCAGTGCATGTTCGTGCAGGGCGATCGGTACCGCTCATATTAGACAAGTGCATATTAAAGTTCCTCTCATCTAAATAACTGTGAGACGAACTCTTCTACTGCACAAATCACACTGGTATCAAGGGGCCAATACGCAGACAGATGCCGTATTAGGAACTAAATCTCGAAAGAGCCAAGTTAAAAACCACTATAACAGGAGATACTCACTGTTTAGAAAACACGATCACCTGGTAAAAGTGCCTGCTAAAATAATATGTTTCTTTCGAAACTAGCAAGCAGAAAACTAAAAGGAAATCTATTTTTAAAAACATTTAAATATTTGCATATTTGCTGATTTAATGGAAGGAGAAGCTGCCTGGCAAAAGGATCCAGGTTGCCTGAGAAAAACGGAGCATTCAGGAGAGTAATGTCATCCTCTTCCCTGCTATGTGCTGCTTGCGGTGATGGGAATCAGGCCCCTGCCTTTCACTTCCCCAGACGGCTGCGCTGGTCTGAACAAGGTCAGAGACACTCGCTCCAAGGAGCACTATACAGGACACACAGAGCAGCTTCCTACACTAAATCCCTCCGCTGTTTTCCACAGCAACCCAGTCCTTCCCTTTGATTTTTTACTAAAGCTTCACCCAGGTACAGTGAGCTGAGAAAGGGTTAAAAAGAAAATCTGGTCTTCATACTTTTTGATTTTGTGAGCATGAATCTCTTTCACGGAACAGCTGTCAAGCCAGCCAACGAACCAGGTCTGCTAAGGTCTCCTGATAATACCAACTGCTGTTGTTCATGTATCCTCAGTGACAGCAGCAAGATGAAAATCGAAATGAATCGCTCTACAAATGAGACACTTTTCTGCTTTGACTTCCCAAATGTGACAGTGGTGTTTGTTTTCTCAGTCAGCAACATTCAGAGATGCAGAAGGCTCTGGTGTCGGAAAGTTGCTCAGGGGGCAGTTTCAAAGGCGAAAAAAAAAGGGGGGGGGGCAGAAATCTGCATAACGTTTCCTTGCACAATTAGGTTTAAATTTCTGTCCTTCAGTACTACTTACACCAAATTGAACTGCAAAATATTCCTAGCCATACAAACTACGGCAGACTGTGAGCGGCAGCTGCTAACATTTCGTATCTCTCTACAAAGCATTGATGCAAGGTCCGGACTGTGCCATGGCGCAGAGCGTCGGCGCTCGCCGTACGGGACCCCGCTCAGCCCCGCTCCCACCGACCGGCTGCACCCGCGCAGATACGGTGCCTTCCGGCTGTCGGCTTGCGAGAACAGCCGTTTTCAACAGATCACAAATTAGAGAGAAAAAAGACTTTTAAAAGTGTTCTTTCTTCAATATGAGTTTGAAATATGAATCTTTGCCCTTCCATCCAAAGAGCTGAAAACATCCTCCAAGCAGATATGAATTAAGCTTCTGCAGTACCTGTGAAATAAATATTTCTCTCCAGCTTGCACAGGAAGAACCTAAGGGTACCCGCTGGAACTCATGAATTACTCTCTTGTTTACTGTAATATGTAGCTAGAAAGTTAAATTAAACTTGTAAAAGACTGATTTTTTTTTAACAATTGCATTAAAACTCATGAGCCATGGTGAAACACTGAAATATATTCTTATACAACCCAAATGAAACCTTCCTTTTAAAATCTATCTCTATTGCATGATTTTCGTCCTTATCTAACACCAGTACAACGATACCTAGTACAAGCAGCACAATCCAAAGTTCAGATTTCCCCACATTTTCAAGAGTAGAAAAACTTTAACACTTCTCCATAATTTAAGAAAAGGAGAATGCTTTTGAAAAATGTGCTATATATTTAAGTTCATTTGGCATCAAGGAACACAGACCTTACAGACCTACCTACGTGATGGTTCCAGCCATGCCTGTTCGAGCAGACCAGCTCAGGGCAGTACTGCACTGGCACAAACCAAACGTCTCTCCCACCAGTACACTTCTGGAGTATACTGGGGGTTTATGTGCATCTCACCCAGTTACGTAGTGATATCCCAAAGCTCCAGAACCTGTTTGAGCTTTTACTCTACACCCACTGATCCAAAAGCTGTTCTCAGGCCGTGAACGTATCTCCGAAGGCCACCCTTGTCAGATCATCAGCTTCAAATCTTCTGTTTTGCCCGGCAGGCTGTATCGGAGGGGGCAGCCATGCAAAACCCCGGGGCCTGCTGGTGCCAGCTGTGAGACGCCCATAGAGCCCAATCACAATTTAATAATTAATACCAGTACTATGTGCTAACGGCACTCTCAATCTGAGAGTCTCAAAGTGCTTTGCACATCTGAATTCAGGCTCCGAACACACTGTGAGCATCCCCACGTTACCTCTGAAGGAAGCAATACTCAGTCATTTGGTCACTTTATACAGAAATTCTGTGGGAAAGCAAAAATAGTATCAGGAACCCCATAACTCCAGTTTTATACTGCTAGCACAAAGAATCACAGAATCACAGAATAGTAGGGGTTGGAAGGGACCTCTGTGGGTCATCTAGTCCAACCCCCCCGCCGAAGCAGGGTCACCTACAGCAGGCTGCACAGGACC
>Ga0065711_1029317_pt1 | contig 36691 bp, 19 predicted proteins | sample Hoacrofraction12_FD_59098 | JGI IMG/M metagenome (GOLD analysis project Ga0065711, IMG submission 59098) | Hoatzin crop microbial communities from Cojedes, Venezuela - Epithelial fraction 12 v2 (version 2) | ecosystem: Host-associated > Birds > Digestive system > Esophagus > Crop | place... | reverse complement strand
TGTCGAAAGCCTTGCTCAAGTCTAGGTAGACAACATCTACGGCTCTCCCTTCATCTACCCAGCCAGTCATGTCATCATAGAAAGCTATCAGATTGGTCAGGCATGATTTCCCCTTTGTGAATCCATGCTGACTACTCCTGATAACCTTCTTTTCCTCCACTTGCTTGTTGATGACCTCCAGTATAAGCTGCTCCATCACCTTTCCCAGGATGGAGGTGAGGCTGACCGGCCTGTAGTTCCCTGGGTCCTTGTTTATACATAACCAAAGAACGACTGGGGCCAGTGACAGAAAACCTGGCTCTTTTGAAGGCTTATTTCCAAAATTTAAAGCAATGGCTGACAATATTGAAGGAAGACCCCCCACTATTAATGGGTTGGTTGTTAGATCCTGTGACTTCAGAGCCCAATATTATAATCACAGAATACAACTTATTTTATTGAAACGAGATTAAAACTGGACAGTGAAGAGAAAAAGTTATAAATGGGGAAGACCAAGAGATAATATAAAAGCAAAGAATTTCTGCAACTGCGAATACAACTGCTGGATAAGGGAAGCTAAAGCTATAAAATAAAAAAAATAAATATATACCTCATTTGTATAAGGAAATGTGATCCATTATTTAGATTAGATGTAGGTCCTATATGAGACAAAAATTTTCTTAGCCACTCAGAAAAGGCAAGAAGATTTAATAGATATCTGTTCTCAGTCACATAACAAAATCAGATGTATTTAGTAAAATTTTCTGTTCTGTATTTGAAGGAGAATTTGTTCCTATCTTTCAATGCTAATGAAGTACATTCTATTTCATCAGTACATAGAGCAGACATTAAATGACAAAATTAAGAGTGAAACATTTTTAGATCCAGTAGATTGTATAACTTGTAGCCAAGAGTATTAAAGGAATTGGCAGATGAGCTCTTTGAGACATTCATGTTGATTTTAAACAAGGCTTACAAAACGGGGACTTTCCACGATGCTGAAATAAGCTAATGTTGTTCAAGTATGACCCATATAAGTTTATCTTTACCGATTCTGAGCAAGAGGCTTATGGGTGAAGCAGCCACTAAAGAAAGGATATCTGCGTAACTAATTCCAGTCAACAAACTTGAGAATCGTAAACCATTTGTCAATGAACATGTAGGCCTGCTTTTTCAGGCTGACATCTCTGACAGAAGTTTATGTTTGTACTATATTTGACTTTGTTTCATATGACATCTGAAAAACTGCAATATAGGAAAATCAGAAGAGACAGTATTAGCCACACTGAAATCTGGTCAACAGATTACAAAATGCATCTGTAAGTGGGAATGTAAATATTCCTAAAACAATGTCACAGAGATCTGAGTTCATTGTCACTTAATGTTGGCAAATTAAGACTAAGATTTAGGACTTGTGATCATAAACAAAATACAAATTCATTTTGGTAAATGATGTAGACAGCAAAGAAAGCTTTTGGAAAGGTAAACAGTCTTAGTGACAGATTGCTAATAAAGATCAGCCTGGGATGCTTCGTAACAAAGGGTCTCTTAAACAGTGTAGTTTAATCTTACTGGGAGAGGATGCGCTTATGAAATAAAAATGCATGGGTGGAAAAGGTGGTTAAAATCATGTGGAAAATAAGACTTCAGGGCACTGGTAACTTTTTAGTTGGTAGAGATGTCCGCAGAAGATCATTTGTGTGTCTGTGTTATGTGTGTGCACGTGCACATAGAACACAATGGAAGCTCAAGATAATAGTATTACACAAAACAGGAACAATAAGAAGTAAAGTATTATTAAGAGGATACTAACAAGATGAGAGTATTTAATGCAATCTATTAGAAAAGAGAGAAATGTTCATTGCTTTGTAGCAAACCCTGTAACATTTTCTTTTGCATCCCTCTCTATCTATCTGTCCCAAGGTGCCATATGCTTGTCACTGTGAGTTTAAGGAGAGCGGGCAAGGTGCCCACTGAAAGACATTCTGTGAATGCAGGTGAACTCTGTAACATTTTTACTAAACATGTTTTTCAACAACAGAATCTTATTCAGCTTTCTTAAGAAAAGGAGAGATGAAGCGAAGTTTATCAATCAAATGTAACCACTCTCCTAGAAATGAAATAAAAAGGCAGTGTTTTGGGACCTGGTATTTTTCTCCTATGCATCACTTTTGCATTTAGCCCATGTTCCCACAAATCAGTTTCTGAGGACTTGAGGGCAGGCAGGGGAATACCCAATGGGACCGACCACGGACGTGCAGTGCACTTGCTATTCTGTTGTATTTTCATGTTCTGGTTTGTTATGGTGCTGGGTTTGGTGCTAGCACTTATGCCAAATGAGCTTGGCCCAAAAGGGAACATGAAAAAGCACAAAAAAACCCCACCCACCCAATCCAACCAAACCAAAACAGAAAACCAGAAAGACATTATCAAAGACTGTACAGTTCTGGAGGGGGTGGATCCTGCTGTCCTCAAGGTAAGAGCTATCCCCACTTCAGTGTCAGAATAGATATCAGCTGAATGTTGGTTCTCCATGTTGTGTTATAACTAACAAGGCAAACACATGGGTAATCTGAAGAACACCATTTGATATTTCTTCTGTGTAGTGCAGTAATTCAACTGGAAGAAACTGCAGTCTCTCTTGTATCCTTACTTCAAGCAGGATGTTGAGAAATTTGGAAGAAATTTGAGAAGAGCTCAATTCTGATGCTGCACAATGGACCTACAAGCCTCTTTTCACATATGCTGTGCGAATATACTGTCTACTTTCACAAAATCCAGTTGTTTTCATTACAAAACTTAAGAGGCATTTCTTATAAATGCTCTGTGCCCTGCAGTCTCACTGTAGCTGAGTTGTAAGTGGCTGCAAGCACCTAATGTTGCTTTTCTTTCATGCAAGCAGACTTAGCCAAACCTGTGAGGGAAGATGATTTTTAAAATTTGCTTGGCAGGCATGTGCTAGAATTCACAGCTGAAGAGGATGGCCTTCAGATTAGTTCACGGACTACTGAAAGAAATTAAAATTCCTGAATGCATCCTTTCCCATTTGCCAGCATGGACAATAAGAAGTGGGCAAGCCTATAGCATTCTGGAAGTGTGGGGACCAAGCCTGGATTTGGACTGCAGCTTCCCTGTCATCCACCCTGCCCACACACTGGTCTCGCTTGAACTCTAGCCTGCAGAAAGGCAACTGGCTCTCCAGTCAGGGAATTTCAGGCTTTGTGGGGCAGGAGACAAGAAAGGGCGAGCAAGGTTCACCTTTGTCCTTTGCCCCAAGCAGGCAGAATGGATGCAGCTGACTCAAGACACATGAGTGTGCAGACTTCACCTTGAGCTTGAGTACAGGTATCAGAACTATTTCTTTGCCCTAACTGGAAGTAGGTAAATATTAAATATTTCACATTCATTTGTAACTATACCACATCCCATATTCTTCTTCTTTTCCCCTGACTGAACTGAGAAATTGAAACTCCTCCTAAGTAACAGCTGCTCTTTGTAGCCCAGCTGACGCTCTTGTAATAAGGATGTTTGGAGAAAACTGTTCAGGCTGTGGGGCTGACAGCCTATCACTGATGTGTACTGGATCTGCAAAGATGAAATCCAGTTTCTGTACAGAGCTGAGGGTTTTTCTCAGTCCACATCTCTTTCTCTCAAGGGTAAATCCTTTGCTTTGGAAAGGAGTAAGTGTGGGAAACTCCATGAAGTAAAGCAGGTGAGATTCTAGCAAACTATATCTCCTCCCTGGGATTCTCATGGGCAGAGACTGTTGAATGGACAATAAGAAAGCAAAAGATGCGTTTTCAAGTATGTCAAGAAATTATGGTTACTGCACAATAGAGAAGCCTATGGGAATCCAGGGAAAGAGCTGCATTTAGTCATGTCAGCACAAGGGGCTCGATGATCGCACAACATATACTCCAAAATTTGGCTGGCCTTTCTTTGCACCTTCAGTTTCAACCTCCTGTCCAATCCCCCTCTTGCTCTTCTGTTATCCAGCGGAATCTGGAAAGAAATCATAAAACCATATAGCTGTTCCAACAGCAGCTGCTTGCAAGGCGGCCCTGGGAGTTCATGGCAATTCCTGCGCTGTGCAGGGCTGCTCAGTGCTCTCGTGTATCCCTGGCAGCTCCCCACTCTGACTGCTCTAGCACAAAGTTGTCTGCAGTCTTTGCAAAAAAGTAGAAAGAAATGAGCGTGGAAAGAAGGGGACGGCATGGCTCATTGTATGAATTACCTGCGTGCAGGAGAGCTACTGCTTTTGATATGATTAGGTTTCTCCCTCATTTTCCCTTCTTTGTCTTTCTGTTTGACATTTTGTTGTTGCTTGATTTTTCTCTCTTTATCTCTTTCCACCTCCTTTCCCCTCTTTTCCACTGTGCTTGTATGTCCCTTCACCACTTTTTATCTTCTCCTCATTCTTTTCCTCTTATCCTCTCACCTTTGTTAAATTATTTAAGTTCCTCTTTTGCTGTTAGAAATATTTCTCTTTCTCCTCTCCTTTTCGTCGCCTATTTCCTTCCTTTCTCTTTTTCTTGCTGTTCCTCCTAAACTGTTTCTCTTCCTTCCTTCACTGCCTGATTTTCTCTTATCTGCTTTCTTCTGCATTGCCCCCTGCACCCTCTTCCCCACATCCACCCTCCATTATTCCCTGCATCTGGCTGCAGGTGCTGCAGCTGCAGGAATCTGAGACACTCCCAGGGTGGGGGGTGAAGCGCCACATGCAGTGCTCCCACCCTGCAAACGAGGGGAGGAGGGTGCTGCGTGTGCAGGTCTTGGGACAATGGTTCTTGTCAACAAGATGTGGGAGTTTAATTTAAATGTGGGAATGTCACATGAAAATTGGGACATCTGGCACCCTTACATTCCACATCTGACTTCGGCTTCATCTGCTGCTGTTATGAGTGTCATAAACATGGGTAATTTCACAAGCCATAGGAGTCAGGGTACACAATAGATTGCCTTGCAGACAGTATGCCTGCCCTTAAAAGGACTGGGCCTTGCAGAGTGGTAGAGATTGCAACTTGGCATGTGATGGAAAAAGAAATATAGACTCAGGAATGACAGGTTCCACCAGTGTCATCATGCACAAGCACAGAAAATTCAAAATATTGCAGTCGTGCTTTATATCCTGATTTAAAATCAGAAAGGAAAGAGATCAAACTGAGCAAATTAAAAAATAAAATAAACAGCATTAGTATAAGACCTACCATTCAGTACTGGACTTGAGAGCACACCATATACTGAGTTGTAGGTGCCTCATTTATATGCCTAACTTAGCAATTTCCCTTCTAGAATCAGTGGAGGTGTCTTGAGGAGACCATTCAGACCACCTAGTCTGGTCTTCTGCTCTTGCCAGGACCCTCAAGGGGTTTGTTTCTCTCTTTCAGTCTAGGATGGCTTTGCTTCTCACCATCAGATGATTCAGGTTAGACTTCCGCTTTCCTGCCGTTTTAATGTATCCTAATTCTGTATAGCTTTCTGGACATTTTTCTACAAGAATAGACAAATAGATATTTTGCTGTATGTATTTGCAGTTCTGGCCCTGTCCTTGACTTTGCAAGCATCGTGGCAGTTCCCTCTGTGTGAACACGTGTGTGTTGTAGCGGTGCGTTGGACTTGCAGGTAATAGTCAAATTTTTGCCCTGATTATTTCATGATTTGTAGCCACACCTCTAATCAGATAGCCAGCAGAGGGAGTGCAAATTAGCTCTCTCGGTGCCCATGGCTGTTGGTGCCTGTGCAAGGAAATGGCTCTAATGTAGATAGCAGAACATGTTCGTTTAAACAGGACTGATAACATGATAGAGACGAGTTGCCAGATGGATAAGACTCTTTGATGAGAGGAATGTTTTCTCTAAGCATTAAGAGGATCATATGCACAATGTCAGATGAAAAATAAACTGGCAAGAATTTAATTAATGTCATCTGCTTAATCCAGAAATCCTTTTTGGTTGTTGATTTAAATAAGATTCTTTTGCAGAAGCTCTTGGAAGAAAGCCTTTGTTTCTTTCAAGACTGGGTACTCTCTAGTCTGCCTCCGAAATTCTGGGTTAGGGGTGAGAGGGGAGAGGTGACAGAGGCTGCAAAAGAAAATAATTTTATTTTGGAACTGCATTCCTTTCCACAATGAATTGCCATCTACTGGGATGGGGTTAGCTGTCTCCCGGGAAGCCTTCTCCTTTTGTTTAGGCAAATGGAAGATGTGCCAAATATAAGATGACTGAAAAACCTGCATACATCTCATATGACCCCTAACTGTATAGATTTTGTTGAGTATACAGGGCTTTAAATCCGTTCAGGTGGATTTAACAGCCTTAGCGACACTTCTGGGAGATGAGAGCTGGATCCCTGTCAAATTGCTGGAGTCATGGCAGGAATGCACTACATTAAGTACCAGGTGTTAAGCTTTGCCATAAGGTTGATAATACCTGATTCTTTACCCTCTTTACTGGACTATTTACTAAAATCCAAACTTGTCCCATTTTAGCAGTAGATCTTCTTTGCAAGAACACTATGGGTCCAGTAATGGGCCTGAACACATTGGGGGATGGAAAGGTTAAAATCTGGAGGAAATGGAGCTCTAATAAATCTACTGAACACAAATGTATTTTGAAGGTGAAACCATGTATCTTGCATTCTACAGATGGGGAGTCAGTTACCAGGGCCATATGGTGGTTGGCCAGAGCCCTGGAAGGGCAGGTCTATTTGAATCACTTTTGCCATGGATCAGAGAGGTGTTCGGCTTCCTTTAGGAGTATGAAGATTGTCTACAGAGATGGAACCACATGGTTTAGTGGTGGACTTGGCAGTGTTAGGTTTATGGTTGGACTTGGCGATCTTAAAGGTCTTTTCCAACCTAAAAGATTCTGTGATTCTATGATTCTTATCATATCAGCGTGACCGTGACATGTGGAGCCAAAATCTTTTATTCCAAAGGAAGAGAGCTATGACAAATTCTTTCTTTGATTTATCTTGCTCTTGTTAGTCTCTGATGCTTTTTCAGAGAATGCCCTTGGAGGAAATCTTTTTTTGCACATTGTTACTAAGTAGTATTCTTCTGTTCAGACAAATTCAGTGGTACTATAATTTCTTTTGTTTCAGTGAGATTTATGCAATCAAGTAATACACTGAAGAAGCTAATCAAACTGCTCGCAAAAGGCAATGTTCCATCTGTCACACACAGAGAACCAGTGCAAACATATAACTCACACTGTGAAATATTATTCTAAGTTAGTGCTTTTCCAACTGCAGTATGTGGAAGGCTGGATGGTTACAGTGTGCTAGCTCTCCTTCTTGCTTTCAGCTGCTGAGTTGCATTAATGATACTTTCCTAGTACTTATTTTCCACATAAGCAGTTGCTGTAGTGGCTACAGGTGGATTCTGTGGATTGCACATGGGATGGTAAATGTCTACGTGAGTATGTGGTGCTCACTGTATTGCTTATCCTTACCCTAGAGCTTTTGAAAATGCCTGTTTCATAGCACAAATAAATTATTATTTCCCTTTACCTTTCAAGAACGTGCTAATTATAAAGACACTACTATATAGCACTGTCTCCACATTTCTCTGATCTCTCTGTGCAAACTAAGACTTTGTACAAGGGGACTGTTTTTGAGAAATGGATCACAAGTATCTGGATCTTAAAAATGTTAAAAATTACATGCCGTCCTTATTTTGTTGTGTCTTTGCTGACATTTTGTGGTCAGGTGAAAACAATATTTCCGATAAAAGTAAATTACGATTTACTATTGAATATGGAATATGAGAAGGGTAGGGGGACAGAAAGGCCATTGAAAGGGGAAAGAAATATTAACACTGACATCATGGCCAAAGGATCTGTCCTGTCTCGCTGAGACTTGAGAATTCAAGGTTTATTGCCAGCCTTGAAATATACTATTAGCCAAACTTCACTGAAACTTTTGCAAACATATTTTTCAAACTATATTGAGCACAAGCTACGAACCACGTTATCTTCGTTGTTTCAGAAGCTTCATTTTTTTTAAATGAGCTCATTGAAAGAGATGTGAAAGTGATATTGAGCCTGCCGTGAAAAGTCCATTCAAAATGTAAGAAGATTGAAGGTGAATCCCTTTCATTTAGAGTAGACTTTTAATGTGTTGGCTTCAGACGCTAATGTGCTGGACTGATGCTGAAAGCCTGTGCTACTTATTACTGTACAAATCCTTAGTTACCTGACTCCATATTTAAAATTTACATTGAATTACATAGAGAAAGAATAATTCTTCATGGATATCCTTTTAACAAGCAGGTGAAATGTGGAAGTGGGTTTTTTTTGTACCTACTTTTTGAAAAACAGGCTTACAAACACAGAGAGACTAGGTTACTGATATTAGGCACATTAGTTGAGTAATACTAATTTCCTGTAGTCAGTCTCTTCTGGTACAATGATTTCCACAAGGTATGGCTCTTAGTCTAGACTAAGAAGGTAATTTCAAAGCAGTAAAATTATTTCTCTTGAACAAATTATATCACTAAAAACATTTAGAATTTTAACAAAATGAAATCAAAGAAATAGGATGTTTTTGTCTCTCTGTTTCTCTGACAGGTATGAAAATACAAACAGACTATGGAGTAAGTCAACAGGTTTCTAATGCAAAGTTAAACAGGGTTTTCTGTGTTTTGCTTTGCTTTCAGGAATCAGTTGCGGGAGAGTGACCTAAGCAATAGACCACAGAGTCAGACTGCTCTTGCCTAATTCCCCTCTTACTCAGGGATTATTTCATTGCTGTCTACAGCAATATACAGCTTCAGTTGAACAGGTGGATTGCATCTCCTCTCCTGACTACTGTGTGGCTTTGTGGGTAGGGTGCCTACCAAATCAAGTTCCTGCAGGCTGAGGAGAGTTTTAAATCCAGACCCCGGGCAACTGCTTTCATCAAAAAGTCATTATAAAAACAGTAGGAACCACATCCTTTTCTGGATATATTTTGAAATCAGTACAATTCTTTGGGTAAATGTTGGCTGTGGTCTTAGCACAGGGAGAGAACTGTGTCCTTTTAGTGGTAAAGACATGCCTAGTTTGTAAATTCAAAGAGTTGAGTAGGCACTCAGCTGTTTGGATCAGCAAAGAACGTAACCTCTTTAGGTATGTGCAATAACAGGATACTTAGGCTTTGGAAAAAGTGCTGCTTGGGCACTTGGCCAAGGATTTTTGAAGGACACTCTGGGACTTAGATGCCTGCATCTGATTGGAGTTGTACTGTATGGGCTACTGTGAAGTAACGGATTGTACCTTTAACCACTTACAATGTGAAAAACTTTATGTTTGAAAAGACAAAGATTGTGTCTTTACTTCAGGAATAACTTGAAGCCTACAGAGCTTCAAGAAGCTCTCAGTGGATTTTCATTGCCCTTGCAATGAAAAGCCTGAAAGGCCAGCTGTGCATCGCCTGTGCCCCTGTGGAAAGTGGACGCCTTTCAAAGAAGGTGGCTGTCAGTCATACCTTCTTGATATTGCATAAGTGACCTTACCAAAGCACATAAAAACCATGGAGGGAATTTTAGTAGAGACCACACTACATATTTAAAGTTTGTTTTGGGTTTTTTGTTGAATGAACCATGAAGTTCTACTTACACTCCAACTTTCCCCCACATCTGACTCTCTGTAGATATTGGTAGGGTTAAAACACAACTGCACACTTATTGCTCCATGAGTCCTTAAGCAGGTAATCCATATGCGAAAGCAACCAATAATTCTCTGTGGTGTAAACCCTGCAAGGAGACTATCTGTAGTCATTATTTGCTGGGACAAGTTTCTGGGTTTGATACTCTCCATCTAAAGTGGAAGAGAGGTGAAATTTCAATATCTAAGCCCAAAATGATGATCCCAAGGATCCTTACCTTCCTCTTCAATTCCAGAACTGCTGACTTCCAAATGTCGTCTTTATTTTTTTTTTTTGCCTTCTGTATGTAATATACTGAGAGAGGGAAATCTGGAGTAGGTAAAAAATCAATTCTGTGAAAGTTTGTTGAGGGGTATCATGATAAAAAACAAAAGGGTTTATTTTCTGTGTAGGATCTACATGGGATTTTGTTATGCCTGCTGTAAAACCACAATGATTTATGAGAAGCATTTTAACTCCACAATAATAAGCTAAATGTTTCCCTGTGTGGGACAACACAACACTTTCTCAGCTGGCTGAGTCTGCAGGACCATCTACATTTATCACTCTCATAAAGTCCCTTGAATAAGTAAAAGCTCCCCTCACCCGCTCTTGCCTGTGGCTTTTAAGCAGGAAGGAAGTATCATTTTCTTCTCCCCTAGCACAAAGAGAGCTCTGAGCATCTAATTACAGTTTCTGTGAGCAAATGGAACCAGAAAAGCATTTCCCTGTAGCGAAAATGCCCAAGCAGAGCTCACACTCTCTCAGTTTTCCCAGACTCAGGTTGAGAATCTGCTCTGTAAATTATTCAATTACTTTACAGAGGAAGTATTAATTACACGACTGCAAATGTAGATCGGGGTGGGATGTAATTACAGGGTCGGCTTTGTGTCTGTTGTCCAACAGAATTAGGCAGGAAGTGTTTGCGATGCCAGCAGTTTCAGGTGTTTTGCAGCCTATTATATTTGCCGGTTCTCACCAGGTCTTGCAGATGGATCAGGTGACTTTCTGCTGCCTGATTGTCTGGAAAATCCACAAAGCTGCTATTACTGCAGGTTCATGGTTTGTACAAGGCTGACGGTTTTAGATTTTTAGAGGAGGAAAAAAAAAGAGGTAAAAATCCATTCTGGGTTTTCACCCCTTGCCAGATTTTTGTCTCTGTCTTCTTTTCTTCAAAGACTTATTTTTTGTTTTTTTTTCAAGTTTCCTATTTCTAATCCTCTGTTTGCTGTGCATCTTCCCTGCTCCTCCAGCAACATCTTTCTTGTTAGGGGGAGAAAATGCCTGTGTGTACACAGGAAAGAGCCATCAGGCACTCTAGCAGGGACTGGGGTGCCACGACTGGGGAGCACACTGGGGCACGCGCTTCCAGTTTAGGCACTGTCTGGACTTCTTCTCTGGTTCTTGTGCCTTTCAGGAAAACAGCTCCATTCTGCCCGTGCTGTGCAGGTGGTGGGAAGGAAATAAAATTTCTGTACTTTTCCATTGCTAGTACTGTCACCAGGCACAATTTTGGCCTGAGCTGAATGAAGAGGTCCCCAAAAAGTTCCCAATCGTGTCTCAGGAGTTAGCATAGACAGAGTATATTCACTGCAGGCACCTTTGATGCAGATTCCCTGTGTGTGAGGGTGAGAGTTGAGTTGTATGGAGACAGGCTGTTCTCTCCCAGTTGAGGTGGGTGCAAACAGATGGTCCCAGGCATAGTTAACTTCTTTGTACAGACATGATCAATGAGTTCAGATACTTAGCTTAAGCTCTGCAGAGTGATTAACATAAACACAAATAGTAGTAACAACTTCTGTTTTACCAAGCAAGTGACTGTGTTTATATATGCTTTCATCAAGTCTTTAGGATGACAGTTCGTCAAGGAATTACATTTTTAAGAGGCAGTTCTGTCCTATTTGAACATTATTTGCTGCTTAATAAAACCTATTTGTACTGACTGCTATGCACAAACACTATGCTCTGTTCTGTAGAAGTCTAAATGGAAACAATCTTATCCACTGGAAGCACACAGAGCAGTGAAGACAGTAAGAACTCTTCATGTGCCTTCTTTTGGACGAAACTGTGTCGCTAAAGATGCTATCGTTGTCCTTACCCCTGTGCTTCTGCTATTGCGTTCTCTACAATGAGCCACTTCATCCGAATGTGTAATATCGTCAGACCACAAACAGTCAAACTGAATTTGCCTGCCTGTTGAAGAGGGGCAGGACAGGGGGGAAATGTTAAGAAGCAACAGCATGGGCTGGGACTTGTAACCAGGCCAACCAACATAGTTATAGATGAAGAAGGAAATAGTCATCACAGTAAAGACACTGCAGCTGTATGCCTTTCTGGCACTATCACTAGTTCTTTTATTCAGAGAAGCAAGTCCTAAGAAACCTATTCTAGTATTGTGGTTTTGTCCAGTTCTATAAAACCCTAAGTCCAAGATGAAGCCTTGTAAAACATTAAGTAGCTTGAATCTTAATGCAAACATAATAACGCTGTGAAATGCTCCAGGCCCATCCATTTCTCTATGGCATTTATCTTTAATAATGTAAACATTCAGAATATACCAACATCGATTAGTCATGCCAGTTACCAAAGTTTCTGCATACAGTTTTCAGTTTAAATACTGGGCTAGAAAACATGGAAGACTTATACTAAATTTCTTTTAGTCCTTTAACTTACATAAGTATGAAAGGTAATTAGATGCAAAAGCAACATGTGCCTTCAAAATTCCTAAAATAGATAGGATAGCTGTTATGTATGCAGCGACCCCATGAATGCCAGCATTTAAGATGTATATTCATGCATATACTGTAGCTGGTGTAGTGAAATGTGGAAAATATTTATGTTCATTCTTGACGATATGACCTTAATAATTCATTTTGGACTTCACCTCTCCTGAATTACAGTTGCCTCACTTGTGGAATATTTTCCATATCTTGGAAAGACCCTAATAAATTCTAATATTTTCCTAAGTGTGGAAATAATTAGTAGCTTGTGATGTCACAGATTTGCAAACTTTTTTCATAGTTATGGTTGCAAGGCACACATATTTCCCTTCTGTTCCTTGATGCTTAGCTGCACTTTAGATTTCTTTCAGTGATAATTAGGGCTTTTTTTACAGAGATGCAACATTTGCCTCACGTGTTCTTGTAATTACCTGGAAAAATTGTATGAAAAAAGAATGTACCGATGAGATATCATTGATCAGAGGCAGAAATACTTTGATATTAAGGGCCTTTATATATTATTTTAAGGTATTATTCTAAAGATGGCTTTTTTCTAATTTATCTGGCAAGGCTCATGTTTGACATGAACTAATAGTGCCATTGCTGATCAGAATGTTATAGTTTTACAGACTTCTTGAAATAATGTTTTTATTCCTAACCAGTTTTGCGTATTATGGAACAACTTAAAAAATATCTAACAGTTACAAAAATTTGACAATTATCTCTAGAGCGAGGCTGGCACCCGAGTTGAAGACTGAACAACATGGAACTTCACTTTGACTGAAATCCAGTCAAATGAAGCAGTTCTGGATGCTTCTGATTCATGTGCGGGTTGGATCTGGACAATCGTGCCTCTCTCTGGCGGTGATTGCAGTGTGAGTACATGTGAGTGCTGGTGAAGACTTGCTAAGAAAGCTTAGGACAGAGTAGGAGAAAGATCAGGAAACAGTGTCATGGGATGAAGGAATTCAGCAACAGAGCAAAGACTGTATTCTGACTGGGTGCTAGCTGAAAAAAAGGGGGGCTCTGTGTTCAGGCAGATTATCATCTCGTTCAGGTCTGGAATTTAGTGAAAGACAACTGCAGATGAGAGGGCTTCAGTGCACAGTGGATCACCTTTTTGGCATGCCCAAAAATGGTTATTTAGCAAAAAAACTCACTGAGTCCTTTGCACACTCCTTTTGGACACAAATTAGTCTTCCAAATACTTAAACACTTGCTAAAATTTAAACAGAAGTAAGCTTACTAAACAGTTTTAGGAAAGTCAGCAGCCATATATACAACTATATTTCTAATCTTCTGTATATATATTTACTTTTTGATACAGTCTTTTCTTTTCTATTGATTTGTAGTTTTGTATTTTTCTTTTCCTTTCATTCGATCTTGCACTTCCCGCTTTCTCTCCCCATTTGTCTCTTTCTCTCTTTCCTTGTCTTTCTGTCGCTTTCTTCTTTTTTTTTTTTTAAAAAAAAAGAAGCTGAAATACAAAATTTTTAGCTGGGGGCCGGTGACAGAGAGAGTTAGCAGCCATTCTGAAAATGCCCACATGGCCCAATAATGGAACAACATCACACTAAAAATTAAAATAATTAAATAAGTAAATAGGAACATTAAGAAAAAGTGAAAGGATACATGTAACATGCAGGTTACTGAACAAAGACCATCTTGTGCAGAGTGTAAAGGAAACATAATGACTGCAACCTGCCTTAGGGTTTGAACACAATTTACTGAGAAGTCTTTTACAGTGGCCAGCTTTGGAGTCATTTCTAATTAGCTAGCAGGTAATTCAAAGTCTGTTTAAGTATGTTCAATAAATTTCCTTCAGAGTTTCTGTGTTATAAATCTGTCATGATGATTTTTTGGATCTTCAGGAATTAACAGATCCTAATCTCAGAACTAAAACTCGGTTATATTTCATGCCAACATGTTTCAAAGACTAATATATTTCTGTAGAAAACTCCTCAGCTAAACTATACCCGAGAGATATGCACATAGCAACATATTTTGGGAGTGATTCACTCCTTGCAATTAGAATACTGACTTTATGTCTTGATAGGAAAATACAAAAATTGCCATAAAACTTTGATTTTAAATGTGCTTTTCAATTTTGCATGAGGATAACGCAAATTTCCTCAAAGTATCTTAACACTTTTCCGCTTTTCAGTTAAAGACTTCAGTCTGTTGCAATGGAAAATACCTACAAGATTTGTTTGGTCTGTTTCCATCTCAATGAAAATTTAGGAAAACATAATCCGCATATATTATGCATGCCTTTATAGATAAGATGTGGGTAGATATGGATAGAAGATCAAAATACCACACTGTCATATTCATTATCCAGGTTACTGGGGTGGGGGGATGAGAGACCTTGGATGACATAGGTAGTGCAGTGTGCGTTTGAGAGTGTGCTAAAGACAAGCGAGAATGACTCTGTAGGGAGCCAGTTCAAGTCTGGCAGGGCTTTTTAGCTCAGTGTCCAAAACCAGGCAAACATGTACTGAGCTAACCTTGGAAGCAATGCATCCTTGTTCATGTACTGTTCTGCATGGAGCCAGCCTCAGAGACTCTGCCTCCATAGCATGTTTTTTTCTGCAAAATGGGTGCACTGCCTACAGGGAGTGGACAGTCGATTGCACGTGGTGGTCTGTTGCTGCAGAAGTATTTCGTGAGCTGAATCTGTGCATAATGGAGGCAGTTGAGTGTGGAATGGAAGTTGTTTGATGTATAAAAAGACAGAGAAACTTGTAAGTAGGGCAAACAGACTAAAAGTAAGATTATGCAAAGATAAAAGGAGGAGAAGGAAACAGAAAATCACTCAACTAAAGAGTGCTTCCAGCTCAGGAGAGGAGCAAATTTTACAGCCTGGAAAAGGCAAAAGGCAGAATTAAGCACAATATGTAGACAGAGGAGTTGTTCAGAGCTTTAAAAGACAAGGAATTTGAATGTGGTACGTAATTTGAATGTAGAAGAGAGAGAAAAATGTTGTCTTCTAAATCCTGTAGCACTGACTTTTTGGAACTGCTTGTACTTCTAATATTTTTGCTTTTAAAGACAGTGAAAAATGGAATGTCACTAATGTGACAGGGCTACCTGCTCTAAAATCTGCTCCTGTCTCTAATGTACCAAGGCTATGATAAATGGGATAAGAATTGCCAAGTGTCCGTGAGATTTATTTTTTTTGTTCCTTCCATCATTAGTGAGTAATGTTTGCCACTTATTCCCATTGAATTAGGAAGAAAAAAAATCAACAATCATACTTATTATTCAAGCAAAGTAACTTTAAAAAAATAAAAAAGGAAATAAACCCAAAGCTTTTTTTTGGAAAACAGTGTCTGGAGATCTGTGCTTTGGGGAATGGACTGCATATACTGACAGATACCAGTGTGTTTTTCAGACGCTCTTTTTCATGATTTTTTTGTCTCTTATCTCAAGAGCGGTGTATGTTCTGTGTGTCTCCGCTACTGGTAAACTCTAAATAAATTCCTCCTAGAGCTGCTTTTAGCCTCTCAAGCAACATTCCTCTTGTCTCTAGAAAAGGCAGAAGTGTCTGTAGTGACATGAACATAAAAGCCATACATCACGTGTTGGACACAAAATCATCCTGAGAATAACCTCAAATATTATGAGAGTAAGAAGACAAAAAAGAGACCAAATGACTAAACCGATGGCAGCTGTTTCATTGGTACCTTCCAGTGTTGTGTTGTCAGACACACGTGAGTGGGAGCAGCTGTACTGCTGCTACCAGCATCAGATCTGATGCTATCTGTCCTTACGAATCTATGTGGTGATTTTGGCCTTCCTCAGGAAAAAAATTCCGCTTCCTATATTTTGTTAGTCTGAGCAATAGTGAAGTCTTCTTCCTCTCTCTGAATCTTCTCCCCCTCTGTCTAAGCTCTCCAAGCCCAACAGATTGTCTCAATTCCCACTTCTTCCATCTAATTTTGTCCCTAGTCTCTTCATCACCTGTCTCAGAGGAAGAGAAGGGGCACACATCAGATTTTGCATCTGAAGGCTGGGAGAAGCCAACAGAAACCTGTCATTTTCTTGGACTGAAGCATATTGAAGGCAAAGAAATTTCCCAAAATTAGAGACTCGGGGCTTGATTCAGTTGCCTTCACATGGATTTTCAGTGCCAATGGAACAAGCCCCTGATATTCTGCTTGGCCTCCAGCTACTTTCCAGAAGTCCTGGATCTCCCATCCACCTTGTACCGTATCTACCAGCTCCATTTCAAAGTCTAAGATAGGTGAGAATGATTCAAATGGTACTAAAAACCAAAGTGTGCCTAACTGAATCACATCCTTGGTATAATCTCTGATGGATAATTAAGGCATATCTGTGCCAGGCTGTTTGCATTTTTTATCCTTTTTTTTCCTGTGACCTAATGCCTAGTTTAGGGTAGAATAAATCTGTCGTAGGTTTACTCATCTGGTAAAAGATAGGCTAGTGCCTCCTCCAAAACCTTTTCTATAAAATTTCTATTAAGTTAAAATAAGTTTTAGGAGCAGGCACTGGAAACCTAGGTTTCCTGACATGTTTCAGAACTCTAGGTATTGCATTGCAGAACCTTAGTCATGTTTCTTCCTGTCTAATCCTTTTCTGGCCTCATGAATTCTGCTACCTTTTTGGTATGTTGGCTGGCACCAGCAAGGTAAGTATATGTCAAAAGACAGGAAAAGTGGTGGTAATTTACTGGGTGGTGTGGGACCTAAGCATGACTTAGATAGTATAGAATCAGGGGTGGATAGTGTCCTGGTTTCAGCTGGGATAGAGTTAATTTTCCTCCCAGTAGCTGAGAAGTGCCTGGGTACTGGATTTAGTACAAGAAGAATGTTAATAACACTGGTGTTTTTAGTTGTTACTATGAAATAAAGGACTTTTGTCCAGTTTCTCATATTCAGCTAATGAGCAGGTATGCAGCAGCATAGCCAGGCAGCTAGCCCAAGCTGGCCAATAGAAATATGCCACACCATAGATGCCATGCTCAGTTTATTAATGGGGGTTGACTGGGAGGTAAGAATTGCTCTCTCTCATTTCCATGAGTTCAAATTCTCTCTTGTCTGCAAATTCATACTTTACCAGGAGTTCGGTCTTTTTCAGGAGTTTTACAAAAATCCCAGAATCCTTGATTTCCGGGTTCTGTGATTGCTGCCTGGGGACTAGCTGCAAATAGATCATCCAGTTGTGGAAAAAATTGTATTGCATATAACTTGTTTTGCATATTCATTATTATCACTATTATTATTATCATTATTGTTAGTAGTAGTATTATTAGTATTTCCTTTGTTGTCTTATGAAATTGTCTTTGTCTCAGCCCATGAGTTTTACCTTTTGTCAATTTCTCCTCCCCATCCCGCTGGGGTGGAAAAGGAGGAGTGAGTGAGTGGCTGTCTAGTGCTTAGTTGCCGACTGCTGAGTTAAACCACGACAGAGTGATACTCCTCACTTCCACAGACTTTCACTCTTTCTCCCTGTCTTTTCTGCTGCATAATCATCTCTGGTGACTTTTCCCAGTTTGAGCAGTCACCTGGAAAGGAGGAATAACAGCTTGACATTCTTCAACCAGAGGAAGAAACTAAAGCTCACTCTTTGAGCAAGAGGTTTCATGACTTCAGTTTTATGAAGATCATTATTGCCCCTTAGCATCTTTTATTAAAAGAATGACTTCCTAACAGCTCTTTGAAGGAATGCTTTCAGATGGTTACATTCAGGAATGAATTTTGGGTGTTGTACTCTCCACAGTACAACTTGTAACTGATTTGTGTAGGTTTTGGAGACTGGATGTGATTTGGAATAACTTTCTGGGTTTCACATTCCCTATTGGCTGATTTCATACTACTCCATAATCAAAGCACAGAGTTTTTCAGTTTGCCTTCCATAACATTTGAATATCTTAGAGTAAACTTTAATGGGCTTTAGTATTTTACTTTGGTTCTGAATTCTATTCTGAAACTGCCAACCAGAATGGCAAATGCCAAACCTAACCTGAAAAGTACATTTAGAGGATATATTTGTCTATGGACCCTTCATAATTGTCCTTCGGCATCATAATCCTAATAACTGAAACTAAGTGAAAACGGGAGAAAAAGTACTAACAGAAAAAAATTCTACTGGAACCTAGTAATTGAGATAACTGTTTTTAAGCATTTGGAGAAGGATATATCTATAACAAAATGAATGTTAAGGTTAAAATTATAAATAAGCTGTCTTTGGAAGCTCGTTAAAACATAATTGAAGATAAGAATATTAAACTGTACGAGTTGAAACATTTTATTGAAGGTAGCTGAGCCTGAAAGTAGTTCAATTAATTTTTACTACAGATCGCATTAGAAGGTTGAATTAATATTTCCTTATCGGTGTCAGAATGAAGATGATTGTAATTTGTCAAAGTATAATTATAATAGCTTGATAGTGAATGATATCACCTCATGTTTGCAAAATTAAGATCTCTCAATATAATGTTTCAGTCCTGTGCAAATCTTTGATTTTGAAGAGGGATTCCAGCTCCTGTTCTTGGAAATATTTTAATTCTTTAAAGCTTAACAGCTACAGTAGGTTGAAATAGTGCCTGAGTCGTGACCAAAATGTCAGCAGAGAGAGAGTCGAGGAATGCTTAGCTAGGTCATTCATTATGGATTCTTAGGATATTAGTTTCATAGACAACACAGCATGCTTGTGCCTTGGTGAAGACCTCGTCATTTGACCATAAGTGGATATTGAGATGATAGTGAGGTAGTTAAAGCAGTCACCTAAAATGTAAGAGAATTACAAAATAACAGCATCCGTCAGCATTCTCACAAATTTGAAGAAAATGTTCTGAAGGTCTTCTCTGCCTGGTTATTGTCAGCTCCATTTGGAGCTGCAAAATCTGTTTCAATGAAAATTAAGCGAAAATTGACATATTTTCATAAGATTATTGTCAAGAAGGGACTCTCTGGATCATAGAAGCTGCTCTCAGTAGGTAACCCATCCTAAACAAAAAGCTAAAATTATTTATGCTAGAAGGCACCTGGGACATCATCAATTTCAAGCTCTAATGGCAATGCCATCTCAAAAGTTAGATCTATTTAATAACTCATTTTGATTAAATTTAATCAAACTCTCTCTGAAAATTCCTCCAGGGCCAATTTGAGTCAAAGCTGATACTGGACCTCTCTTCTGGTTAAAGTTCAGAGGTTCTTCTGCTTAGAGATGGTTAGAGATCTAACTAGTTACAAAATAATTCTATCTGTGACCATATGTACTTCCCCACTGTGCCAGAGTTCTCATTTGTTTCTTCTTGATCTCTGTTTTACTCTTGACTTATATATAGAAAACAGTCATACCCCCCTCTCAGTTTTTGTTTTTCTAGACTAAACAAACTTTGCTCATTTTAGTCTCCTTTCATATGATAAGATCTACCTTCCCTGAGCTTTATTTCCTGGATCTCCACCCTTCTCTGCATCTGTTCTTGTTTAAATTGCTCTTTATTGTACACAGATTTTCATAATTGTTTTTACTGGTTTCACCAACAATAGCCTCTATGTCTCATTGCACAAAGTGAAAATTCCATTATGAAAGCCTAAGAACACATGTAGGTTTTCTTTGCTGTTGTTTGGGCAAGTCAACTTTTTAATCAAAAAATTGCCAGCCAGCTCTAAACTCTGGGCCTTTCTATATTAATTGAACAAGACTTTGCTGGAAAAAAACGACCAACCAGCCAACAAGCCACACAACAAAACCCCCACATACTTTCTATTATAAGTTGCTAAGGATTATAAGTGTTAGTGTTGAGAGGAAAAATAAACATCTGTTTGTCCTTATGACATGGAAAAAAATGTGTTTTCCTGCAAATGTTTTGAAAATCAAAGTAGATAGGGGGAATAAGAGTGTTTTGTGCCCACTGAAGCAATGGCAAACCTGCAAGACACAAAGGAATCAGCCTTAGTCATTCTTAGTTAAATTACAAATTCTCTGTGAAAAAAATTACCTAATCTATGTCTGACAGTCTCTTTGTGTGATAGAGGTTTTCTATTTTATGTTCTGTATTAGGGCATATTTTGGATCTAAGGACCAAACAACGAGATATAATTATGAAATAGGCAATAATAATTAAGGGTTATGGAGTCATAGATGAGAGTGAAGGTTAACCAATATGCTTTTAAAAAGGTTAATGTAGAAGTATTAATTATAAAGCATTGTTCATATTATTGTCCTATTATCTAACTCACACCTTGTGATACAATATTCTCTCATATTTAAATGTTGTTGGGTCCGCTCTCAAATATACTGTATTCCCATGAACAGCAGTTTATGGATTGAAAATTTTACAGTTTCGAGGTCAACACTTCTGCACATCCATGTGTTGGAGAGGTCTTGATAAATACAAATGAGAGACCATATGATACTATTGTCTGTGATATCATGTGACTGAGGTAGATGACCCAGGCTTTTCGATTCAGTTCCATGTTGAAGGGTAAGATGAAATGCTGGCATAAGTGAATGTGATTTTACTTGGTTGTGCCCTCTTACACTAGTTGTTAGTTTTGCTCTGTGTGTTTATTGGCCAGCATGATTCTCTGCCTCCCTTACTGCAAACTCTCATGTTCTCTCCCTTGCTCTCCCCACCACTTTTAAAGGCCAAAACCTTACAAATCCTTCATTCATAGTCCAGCAGGAGTCTTGATTTATGATAGAATAAATCAATGTGCTCTCATCAGGAGGGTAGGAACTTATTATAAAATGAGTCTTCCAGCCCCACTGACACAGAGCCAAATACTGTACTTTTCAAATTTTAAATTGCATGTAGTACTTGTTAAAATTGACTGTGTCATTTTTCAGATATTACCTAAATGTTTTTTCTGTTGCCTGTGGTAATAATGATCCACCAAGACTATTTAATAAGCTCAGCTTTAGAAGAATTTCTTCACTAGAATTGTTACATTTTTTTAATGCTGTAGATCTACTTTTTATACAAAAATGCTTAGAAATTGTTTCCTTATTAGTGAAAAAATGAAAACTCCCAGATATGCATTGCAAAAAGCGCAAAAAGTTTGACATTGTAGATTAAAATCCAGTTAGGTTAACACAGACAAATCAACATGAAGAAGCCAACATGAATCTTCTCCCTCCTACAGAAAAGAGACTGGCCACATTCACCCTCTACTCCAAGTCCACTGAAAGTCAGTTTGTGCTGGTGTAAAGATCAGAGGCTAGGTGAGCCGACTGAATATGCAGCTTACTACGAGATTCTTAGCTTAGACTATCACAAAATATTAATGATATCACAAAGTCTTGCATTCTCATTCATTGGGGTCCGTTCATAATCGATTCCCAAGCATATTACTGTTGCTTGACTGAACTTACGCGCAGTGAGAGTGAAATACTCTAGGGGAGTTACCTAGTTATTGCTGAAAATGCCATGTTTTGGGGTTGGAATTTTAAATTCTTCTCCCATCATTTTTGTGGAATGAGGGAGGATGAGAAATATTATTAGAGATCTGGAACATGTGGGTTTGAACTATTGGAGAAACTGGATTTAGATGCCTATAGCAGACCATAAAATGCGTTTGCACGGGAAGATATGCCAAAGAGGTCAACAGCCAGTGTTGCTCTATGTTCTCAGAAAAAATGTAAAAATGTCTTGGCTCAGCATGGTGGAACCCGAACACATTGGCCTGGTGAACGTCCAGATGGAGGAACTCTACCAGCACTGTGCAGAAGAGAGCAAGCTAGAAGCAGACAAATTTGTTTCTTTTTACAAAGGTTTTATTCTATTTTATTCTGGACTTTTTTCTCTCATTAGTCACTGAGGCCTTAAGAGAGCTTTTTACCAGTTATTTGGACAATACTTTATTTTTGAAGTTACACTGAAATATTTGATGTTTACGTCTCCTTGGGTCAGTGTATCTCCTTAAAGCTTCTTCAGTAAGATCCACATAAATTCAGATGTCTGAAAATTAAATATCTTGTTCAAATGTAACTTCTCTTTACAGTTACAAGGGAGAGATTGGCCCCTTCAGACAGTTATTTATCCTGAGCATTAAAAGTGCCTATCTCAGGGTGGTAATAGGCTCTCTCTGGGGAGACTTCTCTCTTGGCAGTACCTGTTTCTTAGCAGTGACCAAAGTCCAGAAAACTACCTTCAACCAGAAGTTAACTTTTCAGGACCAAAACTGAGGAGAGGGGTACTTTCCCTACATTCCCCTAGATGTAAACAGAGACCAATCCTTTTGCTAAAGCCCAAACATCATGGATTGATCTGTATCCGTAGTGCTGAGGGCTGGAAATCTCTTTTACGGTTTTGCAGATTGCTATTTGGAATTATCCCAAAGAAAAGTAGTCAGCTAACTAAAATCACTGTGAACAATTATGGGTCTAATATTCAAATTTGCTTTTTGGTTGTTTTTATTCGGCAGCCTGGAGGGGCCCACTCACCTCTGTGTGAGTAAGTGGTACTAATACGTTAAAGAGGAGGGAGATGTAGTAGGGTTGAGACACCACTCACTTCAGCTTCTCTACACATCAGGAGCATGAGATGAAAGAAGTCTAGGAGCACAGGAGGGAATGCAACAGGGACTGACTTATACCGCTCTAGCAGTCTCTTTTAAACTTGTCTTGTTGCATGAGCTGCCATGAAGATAAAGATGAGGCATAGACTAGAGCAATTGGTTAGAATTTCTTTTGAGAAAGTTGTCTTCTTCAGAAAGACACCAGTCATGGCTTTCATGTGTCAAGAACATAAATGATGGTTCCATTTGGAAAATCAAAGCCAATATACAGTTGTAGTTAGAGATCATAGAATGCAATATAGGGAACCCCCAATTTTTCAGCTTTTTTTCCCTGGAGCATTAAGGATTGAATTTAATGATCCATATCTGAAGGACATGCTTGAGGCCGACAAGGTCAGAACTAATTTTGCATGTGGTACGCAGATTTGAAAGGACTCTCCTGAACCATGCAATGAATGATCTATTCAACTTCCGTCAGCAGCAAGGTTCAACGAGTAGTAGCAGACCTTCCTGCTGTTTCAGGTATAACTACAGAATCACACAGGTGGTATTCAGCCTTCCTCTAATTTAATAAAACAAAAATTCTTCACACTGCCCCAAAGTTGAATGTTTTCTTTCTTTATAAATCTTCTTGGAAAAAAAAATAAACAAAACAAAAGCAAAATAAAATATTGCCTTGGTTTGTGGAGAAAGTATTAAATTTTGTGCTGTTTTGCTTAAGGTAAAACTTTTATGCAGACAAAAAATGATTAATATTTTACCAAGACAAACTCCCTGTGTTTTTGGTAGGTTATGAACATACATATGAACACTTAGTCCTTTCTCAGGATTTGTCGATGTACCATTTTAAAAGGGCACTAAATTCCTCCTTTTTGTTCATGAATGCATGTTCAAAATGTTAGCTGCTTCACATGCTTGTCATATGAGGCACCAGAGCCACACCAGGGATGTCAAGATTCTTAGGAAAAAAATTACATTCCATTTCCATTTTTTTCTTCTAAGACAGAAATTTTTTTCCAAATTTTAGCCTGTCCGAATACATTTGCAAATAGTAGACTTGATCATAAAACTACACATCAACCACGCACATTTTCTACTTTCAAAATGTGGGTAAGAAGTGTATAAACCAAAAATTTGAGAGCTTTTATTTTATTGGACAAAAAGTTTAATTGTTCTGGGTAGATTCAGTACTTAAGGTAAGTTTAAGAACACTAACATCTTTTAGTAAATCAATAATTTGTTTTGAAATAGAAAGAGATAATTTCTTATTTCAACTGGAAGTACAATGTTTTATTTCCCTGAGACAAGAGTAGTTTTGTACAGACAGGAATTTTTCTCAATTAAAGCATTTTAGAAATGTATATGTTTTTCGATAATTATATATTCTCATTCAATTCCCTTCAATTCTTTAATATAACTGCTGTATAAATTCTGTCTGTGTAATCTGTCTATAAACATGCATAGGTCTTTTTATTTTTGACTTTATTCTGTCCTCAGTTTTATTTGCATTTGTACTTTACCTTCAAATCTTTGAGTAGTTTTTCAGAAGTATGTCATAGGTTGTCCCTGACATTTACTCTCACCATGTCTGCAGGACACAGTGAAGTTTCTAGGCAATTGATGATGAACTGTTATGCATCCTCAGTTTCGCACAATATGTCATGTGGACATGCAAGTTTAGATCCTGAAATGTATGTATCAGTGTTAATGCAGTTTTGTAGTAGAACTAATAATCATATCTCTCAACAGCACTAATTAATGTATGCTCAGTATCATGCTGATGCAGCTACATTGTACTCCAGTACGCAAATTAGATGAATGGGTGCTAACTTGTAGATTTTCAAACCACATTCCATTGCTCGTAGTCAAATTCTGCTAAATTGCATTATATGATAATCTTACAACAGAAAGACAGAGCTGCTACTATACAAATCACATCACATTTTTAGAGTTGACTAGCTCTAAGATTTTGGACAAGTCAACCTGTAACCTGGAACCCTGTGGTAAAACCCTGAACTAGTCATGGGCCACTGAAATCCTAAGTAGACAAAGGTGACTACTTTTATAATTAACTGTTTTCTTAAGCTACATTTTATGAAGGTTCTCCAAGAAACATCTGAATACAAAGCTCAAGAAAAAAAAAAGAAAAGCTGGAGTGAAACATGAAGATAGCATGGGGTTGTTTTTTCAAATGGATCTGAAGTGCAAATGTAGGGAGTTGCTGTAGAGTTGCTGAAGCCAATGAATCTTTTGAAAAAAGATCTGACAACAATTTGCAAAGCATGACTGAGTAAAAGAAACAACCAAATTAATTCCAAGTTGCTTTCTGTTGCCTCATTTGTAGACATAATTAAGGATTCCTCTATAATTCAGATTAGATCGAAGGCTGCTCAAATTTACACTGGCTGGTTAGGGTTCCTCGGAGGCAATAGAGTGTGTGGTGATGACCTCTCTGATGCCTCCTGTGACCAGGGATGTGTAGAGCAACTCAGTGTGTTACTAAAAAATATCTGTTCTTTATAAGGGAAGAAGCTGTTTGCGGAACACAGCTTTGGTCCAAAACATTCAAAGTTAAGCTGAGCTATGAAGATCTTCTCTTTCAGAAAGAACACTTAGCTGCCTATTTAAGGCAATTTTGATTAATACTGTGTCGCTAGAGTAGTACAAACAGGGCCTTAGCCTAGGATATATAAATGTGGTAACCACACATAACTGAAAAAGATAGCTCTTCCTTCCTCTGTGTAACGAAAAGTTGAAGGTCTGCCAAGAAAAGTTGAATTGCCAGAAATTCTGTCAATGTGAAGGCATCTTTCTGCCTGTAAATCAACTACACATTGTAATTACTTCCTTTCATAATCCATTAAAATTGTTTTGACACAGTTTTACTCTGTGCAATGTTCATTGCATAATTTCGTTTCTGGTCCGCAATTGTTATTATTAAGTCTGAAGTGTTTTAGTCTTTGCTATTGTCGCCCTTATCCCTTGTTTACCAGGTTTTGTGTCTCTTCTTTATCACATACCCCGTTACTTATTACCCTGCTTACACTGGAAAGATCATTGATTGGATCACCTTAAGGAATCCGATGCTTTGACATTTCACATACCATTACAATCACCATAATATTAGAGGTACCTTTTAAAAGGTCAAGTATGCCTTGCTCAGCTCTGAAGCCACTGAGCTGTGTCAAAAGTGATACGTACTGGTCATCCTATTCCATCTCATTGCTGCTGGTTATCTGCTGATAATAATAATCAAATGCCATGACTCATAACCCCTTACAGTTTTGGAGCAGTTTACAGGGAACAAGCTAGTTTTTGAGAGGAGGCTGCACCTGTTTAACTCCTCTTTGATGCCTGGCATGTGCAGAAGTTTTCTTTTAGCAAAGAGCAGATGCTAAACTTGAGTCATCCACTCCTGTGTTCTCTTCCCATAAAAGTGAATTCTAGCACATGTTGGGTAGCCTTAGTTTTGTCAGGAGAATGGGGCCAAACTCTTTTCAGTAGTGCCCAGCGACAGGACAAGGGGCAAAGGGCACAAACTGAAGCATAGGAAGTTCCGTCAGAACATGAGGAAGAACTTCTTCCCTCTGAGGGTGACGGAGCACTGGAACAGGCTGCTCAGGGAGGTTGTGGAGTCTCATTCTCTGGAGATATTCAAGACCCGTCTGGACAAGGTCCTGTGCAGCCTGCTGTAGGTGACACTGCTTCAGCAGGGGGTTTGGACTAGATGACCCACAGAGGTCCCTTCCAACCCCTACCATTCTGTGATTCTGTGTGATTCTGTGATGTGTTCTAGCTCACAGAGAAAGAAGTTTGTGTTACTTTATCACTGTGTAAACAAGATTCATGGCTTTTAAATTTCTCGGGTTTGCATGCTGACTTTTCAGTATTCACAGCCAGTTCTCTGTTCCTCTACCCATTATTCTGTAGCCATTATTATCTCAAATATACTAAATGGATATAAGTTCTACCGCTGTTCCTGCACTGTCTCTTTTCTGCATGTCATGGTAGTCTAATGCCTGGGAATTTTGCAAATTACAGGACGCTTCCTACTACAAAGCTATAGAAACATAGGAGTTGGAGGAAGCCTAAAATTCTTTTAAATTTAGTTTAGTCAGACCTGCGTCTCTGTTCACCCTGATTGTTCATCTATGCTGTTTCTAACTCAAGCTCCCACTTCACACTATTAATTCCATATTTCCTAAATCAAGCCACCTTCTTCTTTCTGAATATACAGCCTTTAAATTTTTAGTGCCCATGTAAAAGAAGTGCAGTAGTGGAACTGGGGATAGGAAAGGAACAGAAAGAAGAGATGTGAATTCCTCACTTCCGCATGTACTTTTTAAAGTAAGTGTGTGTGTGTGGAGAGAATACTAGCCAGCTTTCTGCAGCATAAGATGTTCAGAAATACGTGAAACTGTTCATTTTCTCAGTCAGTATGTTCTCAGCCATCAAAACATGGGTATACTTGAGACTTACAGCTTGATAAGCTATTTCACAGAAGGAAGTAATTTTTCAGAAGTTGCGATGAAAATCTATAAAGATTTCCTGAAAATCTTCCTCAAAAGAAGTCCCCACCAAGCCTATGTAACATCATTACAGCAGAAAGCAGAAAAACATACATTTTGCTCTGTGAAATTGGTTTAATATTTGGAAAATAAAATAACCTTATATTAGGATTTAAAAAAAAAAATCTGCTGGTGAGACAAAAAAGGAAAAATCGTTCCTTAAAACAGAAATTTAGTTTTTTTATGTTGGATGCCAACGAACTGTGATAGCCAAAGTTCTCGGGAAGACCTTATGCACAGGAAGCCAAACTCATTGTCACTCAGACTTCGACTGAAAGGTTGAACAAAGCTTATGATTTCCTGAAGAATGCTATGATTTACTTTGAAAAATCTTCAGTTTCCTGCATGAAGAATCTTATTGGCGTATTTCCATTCCAGTTTATGCATAGATCTGGGGGTTATCTACATCTCAAAGAGATTGTAAACCACATTTATAATTCAGAGATTACAATGTACTGTCTTTTTGACAGCCTTTTAGAAAAGATCTTTAATTGTAGAGGGTTAAACAGCAAATAAATAGTTAATATTAAAAAAATACATGTGCTTTCACATGTCAGCTTATCAAAGCATCAGCAGTGTTTAAAATTCTCCATCTTAAAATCAGTTTTATATGTATTTATCAAAACAATGCAGCATAAAGACAGAACACTGACTCTGGCACTCAAGCTGTGCCAGTATCCCAGTATCCCCTAGTATATACCACCTCAGGGTGGCTTTCCTTTACAGAAGACCAAGACCTGATTTCCTTTGTATGTATTTGAATATCGGGGGGAAAAAATCATGATTTGCAAGAGCACACAGCAGGAGACAAATAGAAAATCTTCTCTACAGGGTCTCCATGACAGAAGAAACACAGAAGCTTAATGGGGCATGACTACGAGGTCAAGGGGCAGAGCGCGCCTGTTTATACAGGTACTTCCATCTGCTTGCCCTGATCAAGTCCATGGCAATGGCTTCTGCATGCACGCCTCCGTTCAAGTCAGAGAGAAGGAGCTGAGCTGGGAACAAGCTGCTCATTAACAGAATTTTAGCAGAAAACATAGCCCCTCATGAGAAGAGAGAATAACAAACAGGCATTTTTGATATGGGAAAGACAATTCACTCTTTTTAAGACAAGTACTTTCTGTTTGAGGACAACACAGTACAGCTTCATATGAATTCTGTTCTTCATTTGACTAAAGTAAATTTAAATCACAATTAAGATTATAAAATCCCCAAGGGTAACAAAACCCACATTTTTATTTCAGTCAGTCCTGACCCACTGATGCCTGGTTTCCAGGCTCTGACTTTTGGGGACTAAGACGATTTTAGCCAAAGAACATGTTACAGTGCAAAAACTATGTTAATACACTTACAGTCAAACAGGAAATATACTTAAGGCTTATTATTTTTCAGATACACAGTTTCTCTTGGCTGCACGCTCAGCTTGTCCCTGCTGTGAGTGACTTCAAATGCAAAAACAACTGTGCCTGTGGCTGAACCTGCAATCCAAGTTGCCACTTTTGGCTCACACAGGGACATTTAGCATCCTTGGAGTCTCATTCTAAATTAAGTAACATTAATATAGGAATAAAAACTGATTATAAAGGGAAATAATAGTGACCGTTTCCTTTTGTAACTGTGGCTAGACTTCTCCCCAGGGTCTGATTTGACTAACATGCTGACAGAAAAAGGGTCTGAGCTGCAACGGTTTTAGAAAGTAGGTTTTGAATTAAACCTTCTTATTTCAGGAGTGATCAAATCCAAAGATTTGATTTAGCCCACCAGAGATACACAAGTACCGTAATTCTTTCCTACAAAACTGGTTTCCAACCAGCTTTTTTAATGTTCTGGCCTATGGAACCATGCCTCATAACATATCATTGCAGTATGTGTGCTATCAGAAATGTGAGGCTGAAAATTAGTAGGAGTGAAATTTTCCATACAGACATGAGAATTCGTATATACTGTGAAGTGTGGTTTGCAAAAGAATATTTATTTATTTACTTACTCATTTATAGATGGGCAAATACATCATATTAGAAACTTTACTACAAGAGTTAGCTTTATGAAGACACAGAACAGAATCAAGTAATGGAGTATAAATGCCTAATCCAAGTCAGTTCAAAGCTGGAACGATCATTAGGAACGGCTTTCATAATTTATGGGCCCAAAATTTGTTTTTAGAAAGCATATGCTGAATGATTTCAAACAGCAAAGCCATTGAAGAAAATTATAAGATAACTGTGAAAAATCCAGGAAGATTATTAAAAAGTTATTAAAAATGGTAATATTTGTTAACGAAGTGACTAACTGTGATTTACTGAAATTGTGTTTTTCTAGAGATGTCTGAATTAAACTCAAAAGGCACAGGCTACAATTTCTTTAATTATTTAAGTAGTGCAGAGTGATGGTTTTAAACTCAATGCCTTGGAATCCAACACAATACATCAATCTATTACAGTGCTTATTAGTTTATTGAAGACTAATCTACCCTTCTGAGGCTTTAAAAAAATTTTGCTCTGGAGAATATTTGATGCATTAATGCTTTAGAATAGGTGAGAGATCTGTCCCACAAATCATCTCTAAGACTGAAACTCTCAGCGCATTCAGCAAGACATCAGTAATCTATGTAATGATTTAACACGCTTGCATCCTACCTTGATACAATTGTGACAGAAAAAGCTTCCCTGCTGACATTAACAGATGTTATTGTAGGTAGTTTTCCTGAAGGCAGACCAGAGGCAATCAGCAAGGAGTAAAGTTCCGTCTGCCACAGGCAAAGATTTACTCTGCCAATCAAAGATTGAAAAAGGACATTGCTGTAAACAAGTTTAATTTAAAAGCCTCCATTATTCTTAGTTTGCTAAAATTTCTCTTCATCCTGTTCATATCCATCCTATGTCTTTAAACTAAAAAAAGTACTTTTTATATTCTTCCCGTAGAACACTGGCCCAGAAATTCAATGACGTAGTCACCCACATTTCTTTGTATCTATATCTCTTGTAAGCACCTTGGAAACTGTTGGTTAAGACATTTAAAATCTCCATCTATGTATACCATGCATTTTATTTACCTCTAATGTTGCTTTCAGGAACCAACCAACCAAACAAACAAAAAGACCCCACCAAAAGAAGCCATCAGCCTGTTTAGCAGCAGTAGCAGGAGTGAGCTGTACACAAAACTGCACACAATGGAAAATAAGAAATAAGGCTACAGTAACTCATTTGGCAGATTCTTTGACCAATGACTGGAACTAATGGGTTCAGCGTTGGAGCTGCTCAGCAAGGGTTCCCTCCTGTAAGGCTTCAAGGTATAGCAAAGGAGCATTGACCTTGCCTTGAAATTAATTGTAGACACTGGAGCAGAAATGTGTAAGTAAACACATCTTTTACTCAGAGAACAGGAAAGGCACAGGTGTGAGGTCTGAGGACATTTCAAGCAAGGTTCTTGTAGTTTGCAAAGAAGGTCTCTAAAATTTCTTTTGACTGTGTTTGTGAATGTGGTACTTTTTGAAAGTTGAAACTCCTGGTTTTCTATTCTCAAAGACAAGATTTAAAGTTGTACAAGAACATAGTTGCTTCATGTTATGTCTAAAAGAGGCTGTCTATTTACTGGCAAAATTAGTTTGAATGAGGAAGATACAGTACAGAAGTAACAAAGCTGTTATGCTTGAAGGAAATGACTGGATTTTACTAGGTCTTGAGAAAATAATCATATCCCTTTAGAATAATGGCCATTAAAAATGGCTGAGTCTTTTATTTATGATGTTACTTTTTTTTTTTCCTAAAATATTTGTCTTCCTCTCAAGATGCAAAGAAAATGGCTTAATGGCAAAGGCTAGCTCCAAAAGTGTTGAACTCTCATTTAGGTTCCATTTTTGAATTGCTGAAGAAAAACAAGATGCTGCATAATGAAGACAATCCTTTCATTTTCTTCAGCTTGACTGAATTACCATTCTTCCTGAAAATCTTGATTTCAATGTAAGGCATGGAAAAAGTGTACAGTATTGGCCTGAGAGTCCACATTTGTAAGAAAGTAAAAGGCTAAAATGGAAATGTAGAATATGCAGCCTTATTGTTAGAGACTTTCAAATGGCTTTGAAAGAGCAGGGCTTCTGCATTGACAGAAAAGTAGACAGAGCTCTGTACAAATTTAATATGTGACTAGCTCAAAGTAGTGAGACACAATGGTTAATGTTTGCACAGTTACTTACAAACCTGTTATAACAGACAGTTATAGTCTCTAAATCTCAAGGGAGGTGAACCTGAAGGTTGTTCCTTACTGTTTTGGATCACTGTAATAGTGCTGCCTGCATGGAATTGGTCCTAAGTGCATACGGATATTCTGATTGTAGCTTTTTGTGTTTATATTTTTCAGTATCTTTGTACGTCATCTGATATTACATCAAACTTTTAAAGCATATAGTCAGATCTCTATAATCTAAATATTCATCAGATATCTAAATATAGAAAGAATTTTTTTAACAAGAGACACTTCATGACAGATTTAATCATTGGTGACTTTTTATAAGGACTGATCAATACCAAAGTTTTTGTTTCTTAGCTTTTGCTTCTCCACTTCCCCAGTGTAACAGACTGCATCAGATCTCCTCTAAGTCCTACTTTTCATTCAGCTTAAACTAGAAAAAGTGAATAAACAATGATATGGAGTGGGGAGGGTATATCATGAAAAGATGTGAAACGTGAGAAGTGGAAACCTTTCCAAAAAGACCATAAAGTTGCTGACAAGCAGAATATGAAATGTGGATTAAATGGACTAGCCTCCTTGTTCTCTAATATCTGTAAAAGAAATAAACGTGCAGCAAAGTCAGGAATTATAAAGATCTTTGCCCTTGTCTTCTGTCCAAATGGACACTCTTATTGATTCTGCTTAAAGCACTTTGTTTAATGTTCCAATTATCGTGCTTTGCAGCTGCATGAAACAGACATAAGCTATTCCTACACTGCTAAATGTATCGACCCTGGCGAATAATCCCTGGCTCCACAATGGTGCAGACTACTTATGCCTATCCTGTTTAAGGCTAGATGTCTACAGAGCAGATAAGGCATGGCCAAACGACATAGTAGTTGGTACAGCAGCCCCTTTGGGCTGCAACAGGGAACTATAGCATGATTTTTTGGGAAGGGGGGGGGGAAGAGGAGGGGATGTTGATTTTAGTTTAAACATCTGATATAATATGAGGGCTTTGCTGGAACTTGAGAGAGCTATATTACAAGATGAAAATGAGAGTAGATGTTGCATGCTCAGGGATGTTACATTTGAACATCTGGAGGAGTCTGAGAGTGAAACACGTGCAAGAGAACCTTTCAGGACAGCAATGGGAATAAGCAAACCTGGTTTAATCTTGTTCATATTGTCTTTTATGTATAAACTCCCAAAGTGAAATGTCATAACAGCATATGAAAATAGCTTCACTTTAGCAGTCACAAACCTAAAATTTAATAGACATAAAAATCAATCAATCAATTAATTGATTAGCATTTATGATTTCAGGAGGCCCAGGCCCTGTGTTGGGAGGAGGGGGCTAGATGATTGCTTTATGTCAATTAAATTACTGTTTTCTCGAAAACTTCTAACTTTCATTTGTTTCAGCTTGGTAAACTGGTCTTTAGACGCTTCTTCTGTTTTTTTTGTCACCAATTTAGGTTTTGATAAGAAATTTCTTCCTTTAATTCAGTGGTTTATTTCATTCAGATGGATTTCACCTGTTCCAATTTTAGGCCACTAGAAGATTAATGTACATATTTGAGCAAGTTAGACCAGACTCATGTGAAAGACAGAAAAGAATTTGACCTAGTTAGATACTCACATGAAGAGTTTTATCTAGGGGTGCATCTTTACCTATATTGATAACAAAAAATGTTTTTCTGGAGATTAGACATGTTAGATCCCTAAAGATGGTGCTGCAAGACATGTGACCCTTATCTATCTATCTATCTATCTGTCTATCTATCTATCTATCTGTCTATCTATCTATCTATTCATCCATCCATCCGTCTGTCTGTCTACTTATTTACTTATTTGCTGTGATGCATCTTAAAAACCAGTTGCGTATATTGTGCAGAACAGATCTATGAATAATATAGCACTTTAAAACAAAACATAGAAACTTATTGTCTACGTAAGGAATACATTATATTTCTTTTTTGCTCTTGCTCATTTTGAATGGTTTCTGTGGCTTTCCGGTCCTTAGAGACATTCATTTTTTCTCTCCTTTTATGCTTAAACTATTTTATATAGGTTCAGGTACAATCAAGTTGGCTTTCTCCATCTTAACGCTTTTGAGGTGATTTCCTCTTCATTTTAAATTTATCACTGGGGAAACATTTTTCTTCCTCTCAGCCAAACAGAAGGTTTTTCTTTTTCTTTTTTTTCTTTTTTTCAATGTTTATACTAAAAAGGTAAGATCATCTTTGGAAAAGTGAAGTTCTGTATTTGCTCCTATCATCTTAAAGTAAAAGCATACGAATTTTAAGTGGGAAGTCCTACAGGTTTTTTCAGTTGTTTCTTTTTCTTCTGAAGTGTAACTATACATAGATGACTTTGGCCCTTGTCAATTTAATACCCGAAATTCTTCAAGCCACTAATGAGACTGTCCTCTGAACTTGCATGTGAAATGTCTTGGACAGCCTTGAAATAAAAAAGTGGATTTTGGGATGATTAAGATTAAACCTCATCTTTCAGTTCAGGAAAGAAAGCACAAGGTAGATTAAATGACTTTGCCCGAATTTCATGAAATTTTAGTAATATGATCCAATAACAATAATCTAGAAATTTATAGCTCTGTGTAGAAATGTATGTGTGCATAGTTGTCCCGTTTCAGTTGCAGTGCAACTTGATTTATGCCTAAAGTTAAATACCTGCTGCTTTTGCAAAATTGCATTATTTTGCATTCGAGATAGGCGTGCAGAAATATGCATGTGTGATGACAGTTACATTCCACAGATGTTTTGTAGTTACTGTAGCTCAACAGTGAGTTTCAGTATCATTATCTGTCTTTTTCTCTGTCAATAAAAGAGTAATATTAGCATCAGAAGATCACTGTTAATCCACCTGATCCCTGCTGAACCACTACTATTCAGCTGGTTCATCACACTGCACTTTATGAAGAAGATGTGTCTTCTCCTCACATGTAATCCGATGATTGTTTCAAGCACGACTAAAGATTCGGAGCAGTAATAGCCTTTACTTAAGAGCTTCAGACCTGTGCTGACTGTAGATTCTCTAGACTTCTTTGTTTTCTGTGTATTCTATAGCCTATGAAACCATCTCTAACTGAACTAGAGTCTTCTGACTGAAGCTGCTTGCATGAGTAGAGTTTGATTGGGTTTTGACAGTTTCTGGTGGTATTTATGGTCTGCCTTTTTTTCAGTCCTTCAGGTCCTTCAGGTAAGATGCCATATCATGTACTCCTTAAGATTTCCACTGGCTTCCACTTTTCAGTATCTTCTGTTGAATATTTTTTAGTTCCTGAAGTTCTTGAGCTCATATCTTTGCATTTCAGGCACTGAAATATCTACCCTGAAAATCTGCTAAGTGTACTATTCTTTAGCAAAAAAGTCTGACTTTGTAAATGCAGAAGAGAGCCTTGCTTCTGGATTTGCAATTAAATAAGCCAGAATTTATTGCTGGAGAGTATTTTCTCACTGACCTCAGTGCATTAAGCTCTTTCAGTGTTGTTTCCTCCTCAGTTATGACAATTTCCATTTTCTTGCTCTTATTCCCACTAGCCCCTGGGCTTCACCTCTGTGTACTACACCATTGTGGTTACTGAGAACTGCATCAAAGGGTTTTTTTGTTGTATCTAAATTAACTTTAATCTTTGCCCCTATACTTGCTGAATTGCCACACCACATTCTCTTTCTTTGTTCTCTTTTTATTTTTGTGGTTAAAAATCTTTTACTGTTTGTTTTAATTTCCTTTGCAAGGTCCAGCTCAGATTGAGAGTCGGCAAGTGTCACTTTTCTCTCTACGTATTCTGACCTTCAAGACACAGCTTTCTATTCAGTCAGCCTGTTCTTGCTTCTCCTTATAGACTCCTGGCTTACCATTGAAAATTCTTTTCTGCACTGATGTCATCAAGGTTAAAATGAGTAAATGGATTTCTAATCTAAGCAATATAGCATTTACTCACATCACAACAGCTGCAGTAAAACATCACACAGAAGAGTTTATTCTCTTCTTGATTGAGTACTACATGATTCTCAGCATGAGGCAATCAGTTATTTATTTAGGTCAGAGGTCTTTTCCTCTCAATCATTTTTCTTTTACTTGTAATACACGTATTGGTTTTGTGTCTATGATTTTAAGTAGTTCCAAGCTTCTTCTTCAGATAGGCTTTTAAACTTAACAAATCTGCCCAGCTTCACTGATTCTCTTAAATTTTCAAGTATTTTGTTATTAAAATATAAATTCTTAATAATAGATTTGCTTTCATTTCTCTTTGCACCATAACTTTACATACTCTTCTGATCATCACTTAATTCACAACAATTTTTCTTTTTCCAGTTGTGTTATATTCTCACTACATCCTGGTCATCCATTCTAAGATATCATTGTTTTTCATGGTTCTGTTGTCTAAAAAAATATCTGCATCACACCATTTTTGTTGGAACAGGGTCTTCAGTGAATATATGGGATAACAACAATGTATTAATCTTAATACTACAAGTAGCTCTGATAGTATTAGAAAGAACTTTATATTAAAATCTGATCCTGGGTGTTTGGAGCAAATATTTAACAAGCTTCTTTCTACAACTGCTTAGTACTTTTCTAAAGTGTTTCTACTGTATTTCGTCAAGACTTTTCCTTCCCCCCTTTTTGTGTTATTAATAGAAAAAAAAACCTTCCAGGTTATTCAAATCTCTCATAAATCCTTAATAAGAGGTTTGACTGGAGAACCTCTCTGACAACTTCTTCACACATATTCCTTTACTTTTGTCCCATCGGCGTTATTTTTATCCTCTCTGCCTTTGAAAACTCTACCTCCCAAGCTATACACAATCAATAACATGTACACAAAATTCACTGGTCCTGCAGGTCCTGCTGCCCTTCCTGCTCACCCCTTACTTATGATAAGGAAACTCTTTGAATCCTTGTGCTTCCAGTAACCCGTGTGTACTGGTTTCTTCTGTGTTAGGTATAAAATTTAAAAATACTTGAACTAGAATCCAGACCATATTGAATATGTTTTCTCACATTTTAAGGGTTCTTAAACCTCCACTTTCCAGAAATTTTCTTATGTGAGAATTGAAAGATTTATTTTCCTTCCTCCTCCTCAAAAAAAAAAAAAAAAAGTTAATATTTT